>OFGI01000021.1_pt1 | contig 152263 bp, 124 predicted proteins | sample 1521751 | NCBI WGS metagenome assembly OFGI01 (sample SAMEA3504115, study PRJEB24116) | mouse gut metagenome | biome: mouse gut; feature: mouse-associated habitat; material: faeces | place: Denmark | collected 2011
TAGGATAATCCTGTATGGTGCGGTAATCCCCAAATCCGTAGGATATTATCTCTTTGTTATACTTATCTTCGGGAAGTTGCTCTTTCTTTTCGTCAAGCCATATATCAAAGCGGCTATCGCTTTTTTCAAATCGATCGATGTCGAAGTTGTCTATCAGGACTTCGGGGAGGATGGCTCTGAGCAGTTGATCTGGTTTCATTTTGCAAAGATAACACTATACTCTTGATACTCTCTCTCCCGCCCACCGGAAAAATCCGCTGACCCGTTTTAAGTTGAGTATATGGCAATAATAGACGTTGTAAAATATCAAACGGTTGATGGTGAACTTTGTCATAGGTTCGACTCCGATGACCTGCGTATGGGTACTCAGCTTGTGGTACACCCAGCTCAAACAGCTTTCTTTGTAAAAGGAGGTGCCATCTGTGATGAATTTACTGCGGGAACATATAGAATTGATACTGAAAATATACCGATACTTAATAAGATTATAAACTTGCCTTTTGGCTCGGAATCTCCGTTCCAAGCCGAGGTATGGTTTATAAATCAAACAGCAAAACTCAATCTTCCCTGGGGCACTCCGCACCCAATTCAAATTGAAGATCCTCGGTATCATATTATTGTGCCTGTTCGAGCTCATGGTCAATATGGTATCCGTGTCACTAATCCCCGTATCTTCTTGGAAACTCTTATCGGCAGCATGGGGGCGTTTACATCTGAACAGATTGAACAATTTTATAAGGGCAGAATCATTTCCGCCCTAAACTCTTTGCTCGCGAGGCAAATTGTTACCAACGGCATATCAATTCTTGACATCAATACATTATTGTTGTCAATGTCTGATTCCATTAATGAGCAACTCAATCAACTACTTGGGAAATACGGAGTTTCAATTATCGAATTTTCGATAATGTCAATTACTTTCCCTCAGGATGACGAAAGTGTTATTAAGCTAAAAAACGCCAAAGATCTTGCTGCGCGTCTTCGTATTACCGGACGCGATGTATACCAAATGGAACGTAGTTTCAACGTCCTTGAAGCCGCTGCTAACAATGATGGCGCAGGAGGTCAGATGATGGGGTTAGGCGTAGGTCTCGGAGCTGGGATGGGCGTGGGTAATGCAGCCGGCAATATTGCCGGCCAGTATCTAAACACCAATCCTCATGTGCCGCCCATCCCTCAGTCCGCTCCGACATACTATTTGCTGATAGATGGTCAACAAGTCCCCAATCTAACGACCGAGAGTATTTCGGCTTACATCTCAAGTGGTGTTGTCGATGGTTCCACGCTTGCGTGGACGATTGGAATGTCTGCTTGGCTTCCTATCTCTCAGATTCCGACATTAGCATCGTTAATCAATTCTATTACACCACCACCTTTGCTATAATATGACACAAATATCCCCAATCTTATATGTCATCTTTCTGATGATAAATATCGTAGCCGGATTGATATTATCCTGCTATCCCATGTTCAATATGGGAATAAATACAGTTGTAATCTGCGTTGCAGCCTTGTTTTCCTACTGGGTCAACAAAGGGTCTTTTAAATCTGCATTTACAATATCTCTAGCTTTTATCATCCCGTTATTTACTTTAATAGAATTTATTATGGGACTATTAATGCCTTCTCAGTTAGAAGACAATTGGGGAATCATTGCTATCCTCTGTCTAATGGCATTTAATGGCTGTCTCATTTATGCTATTGCCAAACGTTCTGCAAAATCAAGTCAAAAATAAACCCTCACAAGACTGTAAATCCTCATGAAACCACTTACCTGTGAAATGTGCGGAAGCACAAATATCCTTAAACAAGATGGTGTATTCGTATGTCAGTCATGCGGAACCAAATACTCTGTTGAAGAAGCCAAGAAAATGATGGTCGAAGGAGTTGTCAACATTGAAGGGAAAGTCAAGATTGATCAATCGGACAAAATTCCAAACTTGTTGTCTCTTGCTCAGAATGCCATTGACAGTTTAAATGTTGATGAAGCGGAGTCATATGTTAATCGTATTCTTGAAATTGACTGCGACAATGCCCAGGCATGGTTTATAAAGATGAAAGCCATCGGATTATCCTCAAGTATTGACAACCTTAGAGTCACGGAGATAATATCTGCCGGGAAAAAGGCTATCGAAAAATCCAATGGAGAATTGGAAATAGACGTATACGGCTTCTATATAACAGTTCTCAACGTAAACCTTCAGTCGTTTACAGAGCAATTACAAAACACAGGGGCTTTAAAGCAGATATATGAAATGAATTGTATGACAAATCCGTTTAAAGCATCAGAATTAACAGCCGAATCCGATGAAATATCATTTTTTATAATGAACCAGTATGAATTGCTGCTTAATTTACGCTATGTTATTCCTGATGACAAAGTAGCAAACGAGGATCTGTATTGCCTTGTAGAATTTGCAGCAACTAACTGGATAAACTTCACACAGGCTGTAAACGCTCGTTTTAATGTGTTTAAATGGAACCTTAACGAAGAGACAGTTGTGGAATTCCGCTCCATACTTAATAGAATTAAGCAAGGACTCCCAACTGCAAGTCTTGATGCGTTTGATGAAGAACATATATCAAATCCATCTTCCGGTCCATGCTATATTGCAACAGTGGTATATGGCACGTATGATTGTCCCGAAGTTTGGACTCTTCGTAGATTCCGCGATTACACACTCGCCGAAACTTGGTATGGGCGCGCTTTCATACGCACCTACTATGCTGTTAGTCCGACCCTTGTAAAATGGGTTGGCAACACTGCAATCTTTAAGAGAATCTGTCTTGCTCTACTTGACGGACTTGTTCGTAAACTTCAAGTAAATGGCGTTGAATCTACGCCTTATAAAGACCGAATTTTTAAATAACCCCATAAAAATGATAATACCGTAAAACAAATATTTCAGCTATGGCAGACATAAACAGAATCATATATCTGATTGATGAATACCTCGAATCAAACAGATTAAATCATGTGGGGCCCAGTGAAGTCGCCGCCTATTTAGCTAAAAACGGGGCTTTGCCTTCCGACGGAGGAAAAACTTTACGCAAACACCTGCGAGATGGCAAAATTCCTAATGCAGAGCAACCCGGCGGTAAAAAACAATCATGGTATATCCGACATTCAAATTGTAAAAAAACATCGCTTTCCACCCCGGCACATACGTCAGAGACAGAAGTCATCATGACAAAAGTCCCGACATCCAGCGTTGTCACAGAGGGTCTTGCGCCCATCGCCGATTCAGAATCGGAATTTCTGATCTTAGGGACATTGCCGGGCAAAGTATCATTGGAGACACAATGTTACTATGCGAATCAGGGTAATCAATTCTGGAAAATCATGTCAAGTCTGTTTGACGAAAGTATGCCACTCGCTTACGAAGATAGGCTACGATTTTTGGAGAAACACCATATCGCTTTGTGGGATGTGCTCAAATCAGCAGAAAGAATCAGTAGTCTCGATTCAGACATCAAAAACTTAACTATCAATGATATATTAGGGTTTATTTCAAAGCATCCAAATATTCGTGTCATCGGTCTAAACGGAGACAAAGCTTCAACTTATTTTAGAACATATATAAATATAGATGAACTACCGAAACATATACGTGTCGTTTCTCTCCCAAGTTCCAGTTCAACAAACACCCATTTTACGTTAGACGCTAAAATAGACCGCTGGGAAACGATTCTAAAACAATGAAGCCAACGAAGAACCGTGTATACTGCATTGGATGCAGACATCCAAAGATGCTCTTTGAAACTCAAGCAAAGGCAGATAATTTCATCAAGTTCAATCGAGATGAAATAGCCTCTTTGTCTGGGAAAGTCCCGTCCAGAAGCTACTACTGCTCATTTTGTTGTGCCTGGCATGTAACCAGCGTAGACAATGAGGGGGAAGCCGTGGCTAATGATATCCGTGATAAAAAAACTTGGTATAAGATTAGGGATTTGCGTAGGGATAAACTCCCACAAACATCTGAAGGGCAAAAACTTTCAGAAATGCTTGTTTTCGTCCATAGCCTGATACAAAAATGTCAAAGACAACTGTCTCTGACAAATCTCCCTGAAGCACTTAAACTATTTAAAGAAATAGTGCTCGATTTTTCAGTAATTGAAGATATGGCTTCAAGGCAGGGGTTTACATCGTCACGAATAAATCGAATCAATGTCAAGATTAAAATGCTCCAAAACACTTTCGATATAATCGATGAATATGATATCGACAGCGACACACGCAAATTATTTTTAAGTAAATCAGACTCATCATATCATGAGTTGGCTACGAGATACCTACGAAACAAAGAAAAAAAGGAGAGCAAAAATTCGTCTAAATTATAAATAATCAGACATCAAATATTGGACAGGCATTTGTCATTGATAATTTTAACTAATGTAATCGGAGGCACCAAATAGTATCAAAGCAATGGCTTTGAATATGAGTATGCAATGGCTTGTAGGCAAAGGAAAATAGATATTGGACAGACTTTATGAGCTAAGAACGAAATTATTTCGTCGAACTATTACACAAAAAACAAAGTTAATCCACCGAAAGAAGTGATTTTCTCTCGGTGGATTTTTTGATTAGTGTAGTTTTGGCCCTTTTCGTCGCAGTTTTGCTTTCTGCTCGTCACGGAAACGGTGCAAAGCCTCTTCGATGCTCATGCCGGGGTGCAATTCAAGGAAGTGCTTGAAGTCGTCATGCAATCCGTCACTGTGAGCGAAGCCTTGTTCTTCGGGAATGTTTCCACCGAGAGAATGCGATGAGAATCGGATTCCGGCACCCTGTGATGACGATACGGCGGATTGCTTTGCTGCCAGTTGTCGCAGGAAGGCTTCCGGAATCTTGTGGTCAGAGGGATATGTACGACTCATTACAGGTTCTCGTTTGTCGAAATCGTACCAAATCCAATGATTAATTGGTACAACGCCTCCGGGGGTACAGATTCCGATGCTGATGAACTTGCCTTCCTGATAGTCTCGCTGTCGGAAGCTGTCAATCCTCGCGCCATAAACGGTGTCGGGCAACGGTGGTATGACAATCGGGTCAGATTGCTGTGGCTTAGATTGTGGCTTCCGTTGAGGTTGAGGCTGCGTCGGTGTCCGGGATTGAGCCTTTGCCACTTGCTGTTTCTCTCGACGAGCCTTGAATTTCAATTCAAGATTCTCGCGGCTGAAAAAGGGATCGAGTTTCTTATACCAGAATTCATGTCTGCCTGTGCAGTAATACAGATTCGTTTTCCCTGATTGTCCGGTCTTTTCCTTGACCGTTATACCCTGCTGCTTAAGAGCAATGAGAAACGAGTTCCAGTCCTGAATCTCCGGACGGATGTACACTCCGGCTATATTGTGGACAAGCGGGTAACGGATTTTATCTTTTCCCCGCAGTTTTGAAACATCTGTATTAAGTTTGCTCTTGCCCTGCGTGAGACGGTGTTTCAGATTGAGAGCCTTGCAGACGCGCTCATTCTTCTTGAAGTTGGTGGTCTGAGTCAGAATCTTGCCGTCATAATCAACCCGGCTGAAAACTATATGACAGTGCGGATGCGCCTTGTCAAAATGTCGTACCACTATGTACGGGGTATTGGTCAGCCCCATCTGCCTCATATATTCCTGCGCCACCTCGGTCATAAGTTCGTCCGTCATCTTCGGAGCATCGTCTGGATGAAAGTCAAGTGATATATGACCGACCGGGTCTTTTATAGGCTTGCGTTGTCGTGACGGTCGGGCGATGTCGTCAGCCATAGCCCTGCGGCCTTCATATATCCTTATGTCGCCGGAGGAAGACAGGAGTTCCCAGTCTTTGGAAAGATGGTTGATTATATCCTCTCCTTTGTTGCGCTGCGGTGGGTCTTGATGGCTTCGCCAACGCGCACCAGCTCCGCTGACATGCGCTTCAAGCCCACTCGCGAGCCGCTTCGCGGGTTCATATTTTCTTTCATCGGCTTTCAGCCCTTTCGACTGCTCCTTATAGAGCTTTTCTTCGAGCTTGCGGCGGGTGACATAATCGACACATCCGCCAAAGCCTGAGCCGCTTATTATATATGCTATCATAGGAAATTAAGAACTTAATTTTGCGAAAAGTTCGCGGAAACGATTGAGGTAGTATTGCATATCGCGGACCATGGCGTCGAGTCCTCGCTGATGGCAGAGGCGAAGGAGCTGGTTGAAATTGTTGCTCATGCCGGAGAGATTCCGGACGATTCTCATTTCTGACTCATCGAGTCGTGGAACAATGTGAGGATTGAGCGTCACCGAACGGATATATTCGCTGACATTTTTCATTCCCGTGCGCTTGACATTGGCAAGCAGGAGGGCGTTTTCAGCCTCGTTGTATCTTGTATGCCGGACGTAGGACTGACGCTCTTCTTCCGGCAGGGAGGGACGACCGTTGCGGTGTCCTGCCTTGAGATTCGATTTGCGGGTCGGGGATTTCGGTTTCATTGGCGTGGGGGGATTGAGGGTTTGAAATTGGAGGGGCAAAGCGGATTCGGTACACCGGTGTAATGGAGGGTGGCGAGGGGAGCAACATGGTTGCGACGATTTTTGTATCACAAAAATCTAACCTCGCTTAGCCCCTCCATTACCCCTGTGGATGGATACCGCCGCGCCCTGAATCACATAGATTTCAGATTCTTAATTTCTCACCTGAGAGTTTGCGGTTGATAAGTTTGCGGTTATCGTCAAAGAACGCTTTGAGAATGTTGATGACGATATGTGACGGTGCGAGATTCGGTACACCACTCACCCGTGCGAGTTTCTCCAGAGAGTCGCGAAGTTCGAGAGGAAGAAACACCGGTTTCTTCTCGCCGAGGCTGACGATGCGGAGATAGGTGTGTCTTAACGCATCGAAATCGGCATCCACCATTTTGGCACTGACGCGCGATTTCTTTGACTGTTCCACGGTGTTGGTCTGCTCAGCCTCTACCGGGATGTCAGACTGTTTTCCGGTTGTCAAATCCTCGGATACGGTCTTGTGTTCGCTCTCAGAGTCGCTTGGAGGTGTATCTTTCGGCATAGCCTCCGGCCTCTCCTCCGCTTCGTTTTTTGAAGATGACTTTGCTTTTTTCGGCGGTATAACCGTTGTACCGGTACACTGATGTTCCTGTTCAACCATATCTTTCGGCTTTCGAGTCCCTGATGCCTTGCCTCGCTGAGGCTCTGATTGGTCAGAGCTTTGATTGCATGACTGATTAGTCAGCTTGGTATTTTTGAATATCTTGAACTCCTCGCCATGCTCGCGGATGAACTCTTCGAGATTTGCAGGTTCCCATCTGACCGCACAAGGATTTAATTCCATGCCGGGAAACGGAGGCTTGCCATCATCGATGTTCCACGGTAATGAGTATTCGTTCATGAGAATCTCAGTCCTTCTGAGTTGTTCTGCCTCTGCTTTGGAATTTTCCTCTTCTTGTCGGAGAAATTCCTCAGCATCGAACTTCTTGGTTGTTCTTGATTCTCTCTTGGGCGCAGTCTGAGTCGCGCCCGCCCGATTGGCGTACTGACGCGCCTCGGACTCTGTGCCGATAATCGTAGGCTCGGCAAACCTATCTGGATTTGATTTAGCCATATCATTCTGGAATTGTGGTCGCCGAGAGAAAGTCCCGGCGACCGAGTGAATTGTTGAAATTTGATAAACTGATGAATCGGAGTGTTATCTATGACTATATCAGCATATTATCTATTCATCATTGTTTCATCACTATTTTATGGGCGGTGAGAAGAAAATTTTGGCGATGGAAAAGAGAAATTGCTTTTTTCTCGGTGCCACTATTTTTTCTTTCATTGCCTTTCATCCTTTGATGAAGTGTTGATGAATAACCGATGAGAAGAAAAGGCACTGAAAAACAATAGTCTGTCTCTCTTTTCATCAGTTCATCAAATTTCAACGAGAAAAAAATTATAAATTCTCCAACATCTGACGGGTGACGGTGTAGTAGCGTCCGCATCGGCGTGTCTCGATGTATGTTTCTTCGTTGAGGAACATTCCGATGGTATAGGTCGTGTAGCAGAACGAGTTGGAGGCTGGTCTGAGCTTCCAGCAGTCCTGCACCACCTTTCGGAGCTGGCTACGGTCAGCCTTGACCTGACGGTAGCCGAATAGGCTCAGGATGTCGTTGAAGCAGAAATCTACCTCGTCGATTTTGCGCGAGTCCATTATCTCGGTCAGCAGCTCGGCAAGCTCCAGCTCCACACGGTTGCGGTTGGCGCGGATGATTCTCTGCAATGCCTCGGTGTCGAGCAGTGCGGGATTGAACCACATGCGGCTTTCCTCGGCGGTTATCAGCCGCCGATAGGTCAGGGCATGGAGAAAGGACGGTATCTCGTAGCGGATTTTCTCCAGAAACGTGGTATCGTCGGTGGTAAGCCTCGGAACCTTCCGCACCCAGTAGCGGGTCTCGCCGGGGTCGATGACCACGGGAAGATACTCGTTGTTGGAGCACAGCACGAACTTGGCGAAGAAACTCACCTCCTCGCGGTCGCGTCCTTTTGCCTCCATCTTGTAGTTGTAGGTGGTGCTGAGGTTCTTCAGACGCTCGGAGTCCTCGCGCTTGTTGAGCAGCACCTCGTCAACCACTATGACGAGTTTGCCGTTCCAGTCGTCGTTGAACTGACTGCGGAAGTTTTCGTTGGTGTTGAACGTGACATTAGCCTCAAAGAGCAGTTTTAGGAAATTGAGAAAGGTGGATTTTCCGGTGTTGCGTTCCTCAGACACCAAGAGCAGAATCGGAAGTTTCTGCAACGGCATGGTATAGAGGATTTGCAGGTAGTCAAGACCGAGGTCGTACTGTTCGCCGAAGATGTGGCGCACGAGCGATTCGATGCACGGCCATTCTCCCTCGGCGGGGATATGGCTTAGCGGCGAATACTTGTTCTTGAAACTGCCCACTACCGGCTGATAGTCCAGATGGGAGGGAACACAACAGAAACCGTCGTATTTGGGCACGTTGGCGAGAAAATCCTTGCCGTAGTCCTGACGGATTGCCTCGATGGTCCACGGTATGCTGCGCTCGATGAGCTGTCCGGCGGCGTTGGGCTGGCGGACAATCTTGTAGTAGGTGGTGCCGATGCGCTCGAAGCGGTCGTCGGCGGGAGGTGTAACCGTTACGTCTTCCATAGGCTCAGTCATCGTTAGAGGGGTTGATAATGGAGTTGACCTCCCGCAGGCTGTAGCGGGTGCTGCCGTTCACCTTGAAGGGGTGGAGTCTGCCGTCCTTGGTCATGTTATAGACCGTGGTCTCGCAGATGCCGAGCCGCTCGGCAACCTCTTTCTTGGTGATTGATTTGTCCTGCTCCGCCTCCATGTAGAGGGGGAGCAGACGCTCGCGGGTGGCTTCGATTGTGTCCACCACAAGCTGATGGAGATCAGAGAGTCGGACGTTGAGGAGGATATTTGGAGAGTCAGGGTCGAGTGCCGACGCCTGAAGGAGGTCAAAAAGATTCAATTTCATCTGAGGGAAATGAATTTGAAGAGTTATATCGCCGAGTAACTTACATCACCTACAGCCCCGGCGACGAAAGAGGCTGCGGTGACGTGTCCCCGAAAGGACAAAGGAAGTGCTGTCGGCTATATTTCGCTAAAGCCGACGGTTGTTGCTGTCGTCCTATCAAGGTCGGCAGAGGGCGTAGTTCACCCTTTCCCACATCGTGCCGAAAGGCAACAACATGAGGGGCATCTGTTCCTTATACGGGGCAGATACAAGGGCGGTTGTGTCTTACTCTACAATAAGGTAAGGCATACGCATTTCTTCTTCTTTTTAATTGATTGTTTTTGACGTACAGATTCTGTACGGGCACAGTTGTGGCTGTCGCAAAATTTCAGCTCGTATAGGCTCTATGACAGTTTATGGCTGTGCTGTTCTTTTTTCTTCTGCCGTTGTCCCACGCATTTAATCCGTTGAGCATCGCTTCCTTAGTGCGAGTCGTTGCTGGGTTAAACCGTTGCGGTTCGTTCCGCATTCAACAGCAGGCTTTTCATAGTGGTTCCGGATTCTGAGTCCGGTCTTCTGATCAGGTACCTCGTTATTATCGTTATAGTGTCAATATCGGGCATGGCATCCGTCGGGGAGCATCGTTCCTGTTCCGGTCTATAAAGCTGAACGTGTCGCTTCGGGCGTGCGCTGCCTTCAATCGTTACATAAAGATAACAAAATTATCCGAAACTTCCAAATCTGCACAATCTCCCGTCGGCGGTTGACAATGTCGGCTATCGTGTGTTATGATGTAGGTGTGTCGATAGCGTCCACAAGTGTCACACCTGAACATAGGACTGATGTCGGTGTAAAGTTCGGGGAAGTACCCGCACACCGATTTGTTCGCAAGGTATTGCGCATCCGGCAGCGAAATTCAGGCACACACCTCCGGGTGTTGTGCGTGGGGAGTCCGACCCTTCGGGACCGGCTCATAGAGAGTCAGCCCACTCTTGGGCTGTGGGTTATGTCTGCGGCGGATAAGGGCGCAACCGTCACGGCAGAGCAATCTGACGCTCCGCTCTGGTCGCAAAATTCGCCACCGCAACTTTCCTAACAAAGCTTTGTTCAAAAAAGTTCACGATTCAGCGAAAAATGTCATCCGTAGCCAAAAGTAGTGCATTAGCGGTCATTACGCCCTGTTGGCTCCGAACTTCTTTTCAGCGGCAAAGATAGAGTGTAATTCTCAATCCCACCAAATTATTTCCGCCGGATATAGCACAAGGTTGTACATGTATCTCAGTATATACAAACGGTATAGCGATGGTCGCCTCTCAATTCCCCGGCAAAGATAATACCGCCTCTCCGGACGTTCCAAATTATTTCGGGCATGGTTCCAGTTATTGCGTTCTGGCTTCCTTCTTTTCCCTTCTGAGTACCCCTTATCAATCTCAAAATATGCTTATAATCCGCCAAAACTATGGATTTTGACCCACTTTTGGTGGGGGATTATAACGAGGTTTTACAATTCTTTTGCCCTTTCTTTTGCCGTTTATTGATAGCCCAAATATATTGAATAGCAGTTGGTTGTGGTTTATAATCTTTGAAAAAGACACAGATTTACGGGTATCTTTTGCCCTTTCTTTTGCCCTTTCTTTTGCCCTTTCTGTTCATTCATGAAGACGAATAAGGCCAAGTTCCATGATTTTATGAGCTGGCTCATTGGGAATATTCAAATCTTTTCCAAGCTGATAAGTCATATTTGTACGACCTCCTTCTGTTTCTATAAGTCCTTTCAATCTTAGTTCTTCAAGATATTTTCTTAATTGCTTATCGGAAAGATGAGTACCGATTAGTTTGTTGATGTCAGCGCGTTTGGCTTTTCCATATTTGTGTAAAAACGGACATAGAATTGCCCATACCTGATTGATGTCCCAATCGGTCTTTAACGAATAGGCTGCCACATCACCACTCAGCTCATAGTACCTGCGGGGCAATATGTAGTATTGTGCGTTGGTCTTTCCATGCTTCTCTATGAATCCGTGTTTTTCAAGTTTTACGGCTATCTCCTTGTCAGATGGTCGTTTTGCCCCATCACGTATTTCACATAGAGCAAGCACATCGAATACTGTAAGTTTCTTGTCATCCGGCAGAGCATCCTGAATGCCCTGCACATAAAGAGCGAATCCGGTATCCTTCACAGTGGCGAATAACGTCGCGGTTACATTGAATTCGTCAGTCTTTGAATAATCCGGGGCAGGCTTTCCCTCTGAAAGCGTGTATAGAAAAATCTTGTCAACGCCCTGACCTGAGCGTTCGACGATACCGGTTTTTGAGAGAACATCGGCAATGAGTCTGTTTCGTGGCATACTCGGAGTGGTCAGGAGATTATCGACTGACACGCCATGAGGGAAACCACCACCATTGATGATTGTAAATTTGAGAGGATATTGCTTGATTACAATCTCACTGCCAAACCTATAATCTCTATGTGAGAAAGCGTTATTTACAATCTCTCGTATCACGTTCTCGTTAAAGAACGGAATGTCAAATATGTATGGGCCTTTTCTTACCGGCACGGAACCGTTACGTCGATTTATTTCCTCCCAAAGTTCATCAATCAGAAGGAAGAACGGCTGTCCGAAAGATTTTCTGCTGTCAAAGTGTATCTGGCTTTCGGTATTGCGATATTCAAGCATTACTTTTGCCTGAGGATAGAAACGCTCGATCACATTTTCCTTGCCGACCAGCAGTAGCGCAGCATTCGTAACCTTATCTCCAATTATTAGCTTCAGGTCACTTAATGCCTGTGCATCAGGCAATGATGTAAATGATGGATTCTTCTGCTTTTCAGCGTATCTTTCCTTCATTACTCTGATAGCATCTTTGTCTAAATCATCAATAGTGATGCCTTCGCAGATATGCTCCGAGAAATCAGGCTCTTGTTCCTGAATGATGGATATAAAGGTCTTATCATCCATCGGTTTCAATTCCTCTCCAACACGCATGAGTGCGACATCCTCGAATTTGAATACTTTACCAATTGGATGCGGAGGCACCTCGATTACGAGCACTCGCCCGGTTTTTGCCGCCTCATCCTCATACAATTCGTATATATCGGGGCGTATGCCCATGTCCCGATATATGTCACTCTCAAGTTGCCCGATACCATTCACGCACTGCTTGGTGCCAACAACTTTATGTGGATAGGCATCGTGCATACCTATGACGATACGTCCACCGCCCTCATTACAGAGGGCCGCCACATATCCGAGGATACACCGGCGACGCTCTTGCGGCTTGTCTTTGCCTGCACCGTTATAGGATACGTTTCCGTGTTCTCCTTTTTTGAACTCAACGTGGTCTTCCGACTCACGCATCTGTTTAAGCTGTTCTATTGTATATCTGGGCATTTTCAAGATTCTGTAGAGAATTCCACCTTTAATTTCTTAAAATCAAATACATATACTGTCATTTCAGGTACAACTGATGAATAAAAATCTATAATTTCATGCTGACGTTTTTCGGTAAATTCATCTAATACAAATGCAACAATAAACTTAGTAGCGATACCTTGATCTTTGAACATTTGTTTATATCGTAACATTTGCTCTAACACACTCCTCAATCTGTCACGAGAGATGACATTTCTTACATATTTGCATTCAAAAATATAAAAAAAATCATCTTTTTGTGCAAAAGCATCAAATATATATCGATGGCGGTTTAAAACGTACTGAACTTCCCTTTGAAATTGAATGCCATAGATACTCTCTATTTTTTTTACGGCCAATTTTTCTACATTTTCTACTATTGGCATCAATGCATGGACTTTTTCAGTAACATTTTTTGTTTCTTTTGGACCCTTATTCCCATTGGAAATTATTTCTACCGCCTCCTCTCTAAGCTTTTCAGTGGTCTCTTTACCAGTTAATTTTACAAAATTTGCTTCATCTGAAAAATCTTGCGGACTATAAAGCTTTTCGTGGTGACATATAACCAAAAATAAAAACGCAATCAAAATAATTAAAGGGAAACCTATAATGAAATATATGAATGGCAATCTTTCAGAATCTCCTTGCAGCTGGCCTAATCCTATTGAAAAGACAATGCCCGCAATTAGGTAACAGAGGGTAATAAACATCCCCAATATTCCAAGAGGATTATGGAGATAGTGCTTGAGCGTATCTTTAGTATATAGATTGTTCATATATAGCTCAATTATTTTTTTGCAAAGATACAAAATTATGCTGAATTATCAGCTTTTAGCGAGAGGATTAAAGGCTCAACTCCCCTGAAAATGGCGATTTTGCCTCCTGAGAAGAGTTGAACCATGTGCTACCACATATCATTCTCTTTCTTCGACATGGCGGCGATTTCGTCGGCTATCTCCTCGGAGGAGAGTTTGATATAGTCCATGAAGGTCTTTTGTGTCTTGTGGCCGCTGACATGCATCATCTGGAGGATGGTGTACCTGTGGCTGAGGTACATGTTGGTAATGCCGGTGCGTCGGGCGGTGTGGCTCGTCACACATTCATAGCGCGGCACAATCACGTTGCCGTTGAGGTCGGTCTCCGGTTCCTTCTTCTCTTTCCTCAACGCCTCCTTCTGCTTCATCGTGAGCTTGGTCGGCACCTTCTCTTTAAGTGACGGCAACTGCTCCGACAGGTCTTTGAGAATATCCTTGATGTAGCGGTTAAGTACCTGCTCGTTGGCTTTCGGAATGTTGTAACCATATTTCTCGCAGATGGTGATTAGGTTCTCGTTGAGAATAGGTATGGTAACCTCGGTCTTGGTCTTCTGCTGGATAAGACGGATTATGCGCGTACCCTTTCGGGTAGTCTCAAAGTTGTCGGCATTGAGGTTGTTGTAATCACTTACACGTTGACAGGTATAGCAGCCAATGAGAAAAACATCGCGGATATGCTCTTTCTTTCCTGTCAGCGGCATTTCATAGAGAGCCTGCAATTCCTCCTCGGTGAGATAGATCTCAACAGCCTTGTCGCGGTCTTCAATCTTCTTCTTGACAATGAGAGCTGCCGCACGTTGGTTGTCGTGTACGCCGTCAATGAATGCCGCGTTGATAAGAGCCTTCAAATTTGTCAGATGCTTGTTGACAACCTTTGCCATGTAACCGTGCTTCTGCAAATAGTTGATGTAGCGCGACACAAACGCACGGTCAATATCCGCCCACCCGAATTTGTGCAATGGGTCAAAACCTTCATAGACACCGATAAAACTTTTCCATGCCTTGCAGGTGCCGGGGGCATAGTCGTCGCTGCCAATCTTACGCGCCCCGCTCTTAATGTCATCGACAAACTGAATGAGGAACGGCCAGATAAGGCGGTTCTTCTCATCCTCGATACGTTTCTTTTCCTCGGCTTTCTTGCGGGCTTTTTCTTTCACTGCCTCACGTTTTGCGATAGCCTTGCGCTCTGCCTCGGCGGCTTCCTCCATAGCACGGCGTTCGGCATCCACTTTATCCGGCTCGGAGATATAGCGCACATCCATGTCGAGAGCCTCGCGGTCAAAGTTCACCTTTGCGAGATGAGCCTTTACGATGCCCTCAATCTGTGTCAGTTTGGCGTGCAGCTGATAGTTCTTCTTCTGATGTGCCAGCCATGCGCGGGGCGAAGCCGTTGCCTTCTGCCAGTCGGCGACCTCGACCTGAAGCATGGTTGAAATCAGTACATCAACTTTGCGGGTATGAATGCGTATAAAGAGGGTTGCGGTATCCTTCTTCAAATCCTTGGTGCGGACATGAAACGGTGTCAATTTCTTCGCGGGACGAAGCGACGGCGTCGAAGATTTCGGAGAGAGTGATTTTGTCATATCTTCGATGTTATAAATTTCTGAATGGTGGCGCTTGCATTCATTCACAATCAGCCACTTTGGTTCTGCAAATATCACAACCCAAACCGCAATTTGTCAAGTCGGGTCACCACGCAGGTCACCACGTTTTTTTGAATAATTCTGAAAACCGGCAAAATTCATCAAGGTTCATATTGCACTATTATTCAACATTTCGCATAAACGAATCATTCAAATTCACTCGTATTCATTCAGAAACTCAGGTTCTTGTGGTACCACTTTTAAAAAACTAATTACCTAAATAATAAATCGTTAGACTTTCCATTTTGCGCCATTTTGTCAACCAAATGTCAATTTTCAAAATTCTGTCAATAGAAAAGCGCATCGGCAACTCCTCACCAACGCGCTTCGTAGCATTATAACCCAAAATAAATTTAGGATTTAACAGTCAGCATATACCCTATGCCTCGCTGGTTAATTAACGATATTGACTGGTCATGCCGGAGATAGTGGCGAAGTTTGTGGATAAACCCATGCAGTGAATTACGGCTATACGGGTCATCACGCTGCCATATCAGCTGCATTATTGTAGCGGATTCCACTGTATACCCCACATTTACAATCAGTTCTTTCAGCAATTTTGCTTCAATTAGTGATAACCCAACAATCCCTTTATCTGGATGCGAAAGCATTTGCATTGACAAGTCCAATGTGTATTTGCCAATTTCAAACCGATTGTCCTCATCATGGACATTTCTGCGAAGCAGTGCCTTGATGCGAACTATCAATTCAAGCATCTTAAACGGCTTTTTGAGATAGTCATTGCCACCAAGTTCAAATCCTTCGACAATATCATCAATCTCGGATTTTGCTGTCAGAAACAATAACGGCACATTCCGGTTTATCTGACGTATCTTACGCCCCATCTCAAATCCGTCCATCCGAGGCATCATCACGTCAGCAATGATTAGGTCAGCCCCATGTCGGGTAAACTGTTTAAGGCCATCCTCGCCATTGTCCGCTGTCAGGACATCAAATCCATCTCGTTGTAAGGTCTCCGAAATAATCATCGACAATGTAGAATCGTCCTCTACCAATAATATTGTGTCGCTCATTGTCTTCAAAATTTTATAGTAAATATGCTCCCTTTTCCTTGACGGCTTACTACGCTTATATTCCACCCATGTTTTTCTATGATTGATTTCACGTAGAATAAGCCGATGCCGTATCCTCTCACATCAGTCCTGTTCCCATGAGGTACACGGTAGAATTTACTCCAGATATCGGGTAAGGATTTTTCAGGGATACCGATTCCATTGTCTGACACCGATAGTCCGGTTGAATCCAATTTTATTGCTATTTTAACAGAATCGCCGGAGTATTTTATACTGTTGTCAATAAGATTCCCTATTACATTAGAAAAATGTGTGGGATCAGCTTCAACAACAGCATCTTCAGGACATTCCAGCACAAATTCACATGTTTTTTCTGTCTTCAGCTTCTGCTGCTCGATAATTTTGGTTAGAAATTCTTTAAGGTTTATGTTTTCCTTCGCCATGGCAAGGTGTTTTCTCCGCTCCATACTCATGGCAAGAATACTTTCTACAAGCCCTGAGAGTTTTGACAGTTGTTCGAGTGCCGCTGTCAGATACTTCTTTGTCCGTGCCTCATCGTTCGGATCAGGAAACTGGAGCAAGGAATCGTTTGCCGCATACGCTATGGCAATTGGTGTTTTTAATTCATGGGTCATATTATTGGTGAAGTCATCCTTCATCTCCTCAATGGTACGCTGACGGGCTATCACATGAAGAAGATACCAGAACCCGAATGTAAGCGCCAATGCAATAAGGGCAGATGTAATTATTACACCCCCCATCTCTCTCAGTATGTTGTTTGTCAGCGGGGAAATATAGGCGTAATATGTAAGGTCTCCATTTATACGATACCCTATCTCCCATAAGTCCGACGAATACTCCACTGTCCCGCCGGGTGCCACTATATATACCTCTTCGGGATAATAGCCTGAAAAATTAAGATCGCGGCGAAAGGCTTCCTCCATTTTGGACACATCAGGTTCTCCAATCCTATCGGCATAGCTGCCGCCATGAAGGTATTGTGCAATCATTGACATAATCTGCTTGTCAACGCGACGAAAGCCTTGAGAGTAATCCAATTCACGCAATTCTTCAGCGTTCATAGTCGAACCGACATCCGATTTCTGTAATCCAATCGCAACCCAGACCACATCATCATCTCCGCCAAGTCCGGCATCAATTATGCGGTCGACCAGTTCAATCTGGTCGGCACGGCTCAGACATTGTTCGACATCGCTTATGTATCGCTCTTTTATTGAATTATATAATTGCATCATGAATATCACGTTAGCTGCAAAAAGCAGACCAACGATGATACGCATTGAGGCCAGTATCAGCTTAAAGTGTTTCATATCAATGTAAAATTACTAAAATTCCGTCAATCATATGATGCCCTAATTGCAAGATTAAGACTAAATAAGGGAGCATAAGGATTGAATAAGACAGGGTTGTCTAATTTCGCAACATGAAATATTATATACTACCATTGATTATACTCCCTTTCCTAGCACAGGGGCAGACCGCCGAGCCGGATACAATTACAGTCAAAAAACTTGGAGAGATAACAGTTGTAGCTGATGCTCAACACACAAACGCGACAAAGACAGTCTATATTCCTACCGGCAATCAGAAATCGACCGCCTCCGACGGAGTTTCCTTGCTGTCAAGAATGGACATCCCTCAACTAAGCGTCAATCCGATAACTGAAACGGTAAAGACTGCCGACAATCAAGGCGTCAGCCTTTTTATAAACTTTCATCCGGCAACAAACGAGGATGTCAGCGGACTGAATCCCGGTGACGTGAAGCGAGTGGAATATCTTGACTTTCCGACAGACCCGCGATTTCAACGGGCACAACACGTTGTAAATTTCATCACCCATACTTATTCTTACGGAGGTTACACAAAGCTCAGCGGCAAAGAACACTTCATGATACGTAGCGGCGAAGCTTCGGTATATTCCAAGTTCGCCTACCGCAGGATGGAATACGATGTCATGGTGTCGGGCGACTACGACTATAACTCTCATATCGGTTCTGTTTCGGACGAAACATACCGACTGGAGTCCGGAACTATCAGACGCACAAGCGGTACAGAAACAGGGAAAGAACATCAACGTGGCTTATATTCGGCATTCCGAGCCTCGTGGAATAAGAATGAGAATTTCACATTCCGCAATCTCGTTTCATATCGTCGAATTAACGCTCCGATAAACCACACGTCAGGTTATGTCAATTTTTCGAGTCTGTATCCCTCGGAAACATATCATACAGAATCACCTTCCACAAACAATGCCGTCGGCTGGAATAGCGAACTGTATGCGGCACTGGGCAGAGGATGGTCGATCAACGGGAACTTTCAGACTGAATTTGCCAAGAACAACACATCATCAAATTATTACGCATGGACAGAATCTATCGAAAATATTGCAGATGAAGACTCTTGGTTTTTGCGTGGTTCAATACAGGTCAACAAATCATTGTCTGATAAATTCACATTATTCTCAAACATTTTATCAGGCGGTGGACGCACAAATATCGACTACACCGGTTCAAGTGACGCAGTCAACCGATTCCGTCAGACTTTTGCCGGAATAACCGTCGGCATGTCATTGAATTATCAGAAAGTGTCCGGGAGCATAGACGGAGGCTATGCGTTCGAGTCAAATTATATTAATGGCAAAACTATGGACGACCGCTATCCGTTCACCCACATCAATTTGCAGTATGCCCCTAATCCGAGAAATTCAATCAGTCTCTGGTTTCAATATGCCTCATTTTCGCCCGACGCCACAATGAAGAATCCCAATATAATTCAGCAATCCGAACTGATGTATATTTCCGGCAATCCCGACCTTATGTGTTCGAGAAACACTTCTGCAAATATCAGTTATACATGGCTTCCAAGCAATAAATGGCAACTATCCACTTACGCGACGATGTTCCTCATCTCCAACCGACAGATAGCAGTCTATACTCCTGACGGCCCCGGCGGAATGATGTTGAAAAAATATCAGAATGATGGAGACTACAATCATGGTCAGATTGGCACAAGCCTTACCGGAAAGTTTTTGGATGGAAGGCTATCCTTTTCTATCTCTCCACGACTGTTACTCTATAAGACAACCGGAAGCAACAGTATATCACATTATCCGTTTACTACAAGCCTAAATGTCAACTATTATCTTGGCAAATTCTTCTTCAATGCCTATTACGGTACCGGAAGCAGCTATGTTGATGGAGAAAACGCATATCTGCGCAAGATGCCGATGAGCTATTCGGCTGGTGCCGGGTGGGCATCGAGGGGATGGAACATCCAACTGTCGTTAGTCAATCTGTTTCAGTCTTCATGGAAACTCAGCAAGGATACATTGACCACCCGTTGGTATGATAGTAACGTGACTCAATTTGGTTCGGACTTCCATCGACGAATATCATTGGCTGTGACCTATACCTTCAATTACGGAAAGAAAGTAAATCAATCCGGCGAACTCAGCAACGAAAAGAACATCTCTACTTCAATACTCCATTAAAGTTTGCCACCGAGGGAGGCTGACGCGTCTCTCAGTGGCGTAATTGGTTAGTGTATTTTAGGGTCTTGGAGACGTTGTTTTGTCTTCTGTTCTTCGCGATAGCGGTGGAGAGCTTCTTCAATGGTCAGACCGGGTGCCATCACTCAGCGACAAGCGGACGCTGTTCAACCGCTCCTTCCTCATATCGACCAACAGCCTGTGGAAATTCGGGCGAGTTCGTCCTCTACAAACATCAGTGAACGAAGATGTGTCCAACTCAATTGTCTACGCACTGCTTAGTCAATCTCAGCCTCCGAAAAAGTATACGCAGCGCGTAGACAATGTTGCAGCTTCTTGAATCCCCATCCGCTGCCATAACGCTTGACAAGTCTCTCAGCGAGGTGTTTCACAACCTGTTTGCCATATTCAGCGCGGGCATTGTGCAGCACATCCTCTTTGATCCGCATACCCACATGCCAATTCATCCGACACGCCTCGGAATTGACATACACAGCCACACGATAGCGGGTGTCTTCTATGATGGCGCACACGTCATCATAGAGTTTTGATTCAGTGGTTTTCCGGGATATGTTCTTCTTTGATTGTCATTTTTGCGCGTATTAGACTGCAAAGTTACTAATTTTTCGACGATTATAGCTTAGGATTCAGATATTTTGGTTAAGTTTGCAATCGGAATGGCATCGCCTTTCCACGACATTTTGATAAAATAAGAAGCGTTATGCGTATCTTGAACTTGAAAACCTGAGAAATTTTCATCTGTACTCAATGATATGGCATGATGGCTTCCCTCGCATAGCGTGGGCTGCTGTCAACCACATCTGAGTACAAGGCTTTCTCAGGGCCATCAAGTTAAGACGTGGCATAGTTGGCTCACGCTTCTTTTCATAAAAAATCTCTCCACTGAGTCAGTGGTGGACTATATATGGCTATGACTATAAACCGACTTATCACAATATTAGCTCTTCTATGCATCGCTCTGGGAGTCGAGGCGAAGAAGAAACAGGAATATCCGCATGCTGAAATAAAGGTCAGCTACAACTATCATCATCTTGCTCTACGAAATGATGGAGAGATCATCACAAGTGATTATGATTATCTATTGCTTGCCAATTCGGAGAACTCGAAGTATTATAACCACAATAATGAATACATCGATTCGCTTGAATCCACTCCACAAGGACGCAAATTGCATAATCAACTGATGTCAATAGGAGTTGAGCAATACCTCAAGAACGGTGATGACTCGGCAATACCTCACTACAAGGGGCAAATATATGTATTTAAGTCGTTAAAGGACAGTGTCACCTCCGTGTATGACACATACGGACTCGGAGAACAGGGTTATTATGACGAGCCTTTTGCGGAAATCGAATGGACGATTGCCGACTCTATGAAAAATATACTTGGCTATGAGTGCATCATGGCTGAAACAGACTATCATGGCCGCCATTGGACAGCTTGGTTCGCTCCTGAAATCCCGCTCTCGGATGGGCCGTGGAAACTTTGCGGTTTGCCGGGATTGATACTCGAAGCAGCCGATGCTTACGGACAACATAGTTTCATTGCCAACGGAATTGAGAACTGCAATCAGATAATGTATCCCATATATCAGCCCGGAAAGTATGATAAGATGAACAGAATCGACATGCTCAAGGCTTATGCTGCTTATCGTAAAGAATCAGCAGCTTATTCAAGAGCCATGATAATGGACACGCCCGATGGCAGCAAGGTGGAAATGGATGCACCCTTACCGCCTAAATCCAATACACAAAATATTGACTTTCTTGAAACCGACTATCATTGATTATGAAAAGAATATTTGCTTGCATATTTCTGGCTATTGGTGCAATTACAGCCAATGCCGACAAATGGGTGAAGGATGCGGAGCCAGCGATTCTCGAAGTGCATTATACCCGAATTGAGGTGTATGATACGACAATGCGGACGTCGCGTTTCTTTAAAGACCCGGTGATTCTTCGTGTCGGCAAGGACAAATCGGTGTTTTTGGGGGCTAAAAGGTTATGGAAGGATTCCATCATGGCTGTGGATCCGGCTACATTTTGGGAAATTGACAGGGCGAGAGTAATGAGTGACAAAAGAGATGATACACAGTTGCTATCTGGTCACTATTGGAACTATATCTACAAGAATATCCCTGACGGAAAAGTTACAGAACGTGCCTATTTCGATATGGAACATTGGCAATATACCGAAGACTGGGAAAAACCTAAATGGGAAATATTGGATGAGTCGAAAGAGATAATCGGCTACCAGTGCTTCAAGGCCGTTACCGATTATCGGGGACGCAAATGGACGGCATGGTTTGCTCCGGAAATACCTGTCCAAGAAGGACCGTGGAAACTTTGCGGACTCCCGGGCCTGATTCTTGAGGCATACGATAATAAAGAGGAGTATCGTTTTGAGGCAGACGGACTAACTCAAAATCCGAACTCCGAAGTCGGAATTTTTACATACGATGAAAGAAAAGGATATACCACTGTGACCCGCGACAAGTTTTTCAACAACTGGTGGAAATACAAGCATTCCAATTTTGGGGCAAAAATGAACGCTGCCTACGGCGTAGGACCCAAAGCCACACCCGAAGACAACAAGCCAAGGATTGTCCACTACGACAAAGAGGAAACCAACTATCCCCACGACTTATGAACCGTCTTCTCGCATATATGCTTTTCCTGATTGTCGCGGTAAGTGCCGTGGCGCAGGTCAATGTGTCGGGTACTGTGGTTGACAAGGATAGCAATGAGCCATTGACCGGTGCGTCTGTCATAGTAAAGGGCGCGGATGGCAAGATAAAGAAATATGCCACGTCGAAAGGCGATGGCGGTTTCGCCATGTCGCTGCCGTCAGTCACAGGTTGTCGGTTGGAGGTGTCGATGATGAGCTTCGCTAAGAAAACCATCCCTCTCGATAGCGTTTCGTTTCCGCTTACTGTTCTGCTTGAACCGGGGACGACACTGCTCAAGGAAGTTACGGTCAAGGCTGACCGCATACGTGAACAGGGAGATACCATTACCTATAATGTCGGGAGTTTTGCACAGCAACAAGACCGCTCAATCGGTGATGTGCTCAAACGTATGCCGGGTATAAATGTGGAGCAATCCGGCAAGATACAGTATCAGGGAGAGGACATCAACAAATTCTATATCGAAGGCTCCGACCTGCTCGGCGGCAAATACGGCATAGCAACCAACGGCATCAGCCATGAGGATGTGGGTGCGGTCGAGGTAATGGAGAACCATCAGCCGATGCAGGTGCTGTCGGGAATATCATTCTCCGACAAGGCAGCTATCAACCTCAAACTGAAAAACAAGGCAAAGGCAACGTGGAGTTTCCACGGCGATGCCGGAGGTGGCTATTCGTGGCAGCCCGACGGTGCTATATGGGACGGCGAGCTGTTCGCAATGGCGGTAATGCCCAATTTCCAGAACATAACTACATTAAAAACAAACAACATTGGAGAAGATCTCTCGGCACAGGCAACAGACTTTTTCGCTTCTCGCCGTGGTACAGACCTGAGCCGATATGTCGGTCTGTCTCTTCCCGGAGTTCCTAACCTCAGCCGTAAACGCACACTGTTCAACCGCTCGGCGCTTGTCTCGACCAACGCGCTTTGGAAACTCGGACGCGGCGAGTTCAAGACACAGATTGACTACTCATTCAACCGTATTACGGCAGAGGCTGCAAACGTAACAACCTACTTTCTCAACGACGGCAACCGTGTCGTTATCGAAGACCGCAACGGCGTAGACCGCACACACTCGCTGTCTGGCAAATTCATCTATGAGCTGAACCAAAAGACGGCGTTCATAAACAATACCCTTAAAACCAACATTGACTGGGATGATGTGCAACTCGGTGTCACCGGTTCACTTCCTAACGACCAGACTGCATCGCTACCCGACTACTATGTAGGCAATGATTTCAAAATCATCAAGCGTTTCAACGGCAAACATCTCGTAACCTTCATTAGCAAGAACGAATGGGAATCACTCCCTCAGACCCTTTCCGTATCAATAAATGACGGTACAATGCGCCAGCATGTAAAAGACCATGCTTTTTACACCCACGAGAGTGCGGCATACGCTTTCTCCGTCAAAGGTATCACAATCAGTCTTGAAGGCGGTGTAAAAGGTTATTTTCGCTCCCTTAATACAGAATTGCCCGATATGCCGGAGGAGATACCGGGCGAGACTACGAATGTGCTGAACACAAACTATTTCACAGTCTATGCAACTCCGAAATTTGAGTATTGGGTGAAACGTGTCAACTTCACTCTAAACGCTCCCGTCAGTTTTGCTCACTATACTTTTGACAAGGCTCTCGCCAACCGCAGCGAGGCATATTTCTCGCCGTCACTGAGCATGAACTGGAAACCCAACAACCGCTTCGAGATGAGCGTGAGCGGTGGCACCGGACGTTCGCCGATGGATCTCAACATGATTCAGCCCGGATATGTGATGACAAACTATCGCTCATTTCAACGCGGTGTTGATGATTTTTATAATTCATCCTCTCAACGGGTATCAGGCAGACTATCATACAAGCACACACGTCGCGGGCTATTCGCCAACGCTTTCGTCATGCAGTCGTGGAGCCACAATCCCTATACCTTAGCACAGCAGCTTTACGGCGACTATGTTGTCTATTCCTACACGTCGGCAAAAAGCGACGGGCAGATGCTTATGGCAAGCGGAAACATCGGCAAAACTCTTGATTTCATGCGAGGTAGCGCAAACATCAACGGTTCATTCAGTCGCAATGAATCGCACCTGGTTTCGGAGAACAGCTCGGTAAATTCGGTCGGCACTTCTTGGTCAGCCGGAGCGAAAATCAATGGTTCGCCACTCCGTTGGCTCAGTTTCGACTATCGTTTCGAGTGGGCATCGAGCCGTATGTCCATGAACGGCATTAACGCCTCGTGGCTCTGCAATATGGAAAACGAATTGCTACTCAACATCATGCCCCACCGCAAATGGGAATGGCACATCAGCGGCGAACACTACCGAAACGAACTGACTTCCGACCAGTTCAAAAACGTGTTCCTTCTCGACACCAAGCTAATCTACAAACTCAACAAGCGACTGGAACTCTCCGCCTCCTTAAATAACATCTTCAATCAGCGAACATACAATTACACAACATACAATCAGCTCACCTCCTTCGAGAGCCAGCGCCGGCTCCGGGGCCGCGAGCTGTTAATCTCAATATCTCTCAGAAAATGAACAGACTATTAACGTTAATAATAGTGTGCTTTGTGTCGATAGCTGTAATGGCTCAGAAAGCACAAATAATGGTCGGATATGAATACCATTTTTTCGACCCAAGAGGTATCGAGAAAAGACAGGATTTCATACTTCTTGCTGGACAGGATTGTTCGAAGTTTTACAATAGCCATACACAATGGCTTGACTCAACACGGTGCACTAACGAGGGGGAACAATGGTATGTTCAGCAAGGGTTGGTAATGATGGGTGAGCTTATGCAGAAATCCAGAGAAGAGCGAGAGGCGATTCTAAACAGTTCACCTGTTGGTCGGCCTGTAGATCTTTATGTTGTTAGGGATAAAGACAAGTTCAATGTCTGGGATATGGTTTATCATGAATACCGTAAATACACAGAACCAATTGAGGATAGGGAATGGACTATTGTTGATGACACCACAAAGACTATATTAGGTTATGACTGCATTATGGCGACGGCCAATTATCATGGCCGTAATTGGAATGCCTGGTTCACTCCAGAAGTACCAATGAACACCGGGCCATGGAAATTGCTTGGATTGCCCGGCCTGATATTAGAGGCTGTTGACAGTACAAGTCAACATCATTTCACAGCCAATGGAATTCAATCAGTCAATATGCCTATTGCCAAAGTTTATGAACCAAATTCTTATGAGAAGACAACAAGAAGGGAGTTTCTGAAACTTTGTCGATATAGATATGATAATTTTCAGGGCATGAGCGATATGCACTTTGGTGGCAACGGGCCGCGTCATTCTCAGGAAAAAATTGATTACGAAAGTGGGAAAGATGGTTTTGATTTACTTGAAACAGATTACAAATAACATTATGAAACAAATATTCACATCAATCATCATGTGCTTTGCGGCGATGGCTGCAATGGCGCAGAACAACGTGGCAGTAGAATATGATGTCACGACCCGCGATTCTGATTCCGGCAAGGCATATACTCAAAAAATGGCACTTGTTGCAAGTCCGGAAAAGTCGCTTTATTTTGACAAAATGAGTCTATATGTAGACTCTTGTGAATCCACGCCTGAGGGGAAAGCAAAACTTCGCGAAATCCAGATGAAAGCATGGCGCGTTGTCCAGCCTGACGGAACCGTCACATACGATGGTCGCAAACTCGGACTTGCGCCGGAAAAGAAGGAATTTCTATATGTCTCGAAAGATTCCGAACAAGGAAAGATGTCAGTTTATGACTTTAAGGCAGGCGAACTGTGGCGTTATGAAGAACCCATGTCTGAAATGAAGTGGACAGTAATTGAAGATTCCACAAAGAATATACTTGGTTTTGAATGTGTAATGGCACAAACCAACTATCATGGCAGAATCTGGAAAGCTTGGTTCTCACCGGAAATCCCGGTACATGACGGGCCTTGGAAACTTCACGGTCTGCCGGGAATGATTCTAAGCGCCGATGGCGGTGATGGCTTTATAATAGAGGCAAAAGAAATAGGCTATACCAAACAAGCAATTCCTTCGGTCTATTCAATAAAAGATTACACCAAAGGAGAACGAAAGCAGATTCTCGCCGACCATGAGCACTATAAAAACAATTTTGAGAGCATGATGGCGGCACAAGGCATAAAAATGAATGCCGATGGTACTCCTGCAAATCTTCCGAAATATGACCGCCAGCGACAAGCATGGGAAACAGATTATTGATAATATCCCGACAAATAACGAGATGACCCCGAAAAATATTTTGAAAATATCATCACGGGCAGAATTCCGTAAATGGCTGACTGATAACCACACTGCCGAAAAGGAATGCTGGATTGCAGTAAAACGCGGGAAAAACCCTCCTACCGGCATGCTGTGGTATCTGGATGCCGTGGAAGAGGCATTGTGCTTCGGATGGATTGATTCCACTGTAAAAAAAGTTGACGGGGTGACGCTGCAACGGTTCGGACGACGTCAGAAAAGCAGCTGCTGGACAGAATTGAACAAGGAGCGTTGCCGAAGGCTGGAAGCACTAGGGTTGATGACAGCCAACGGCCGTGCGGCCTGCCCCGACCTGTATGCCGAAATGGAAATCGATGCGGATATACTCCAGGCATTCAAATCCAACCCTCAGGCATGGCTAAATTTCAACACATTCCCCAAACTATACCAAAGGGTCAGGATTGACAACATACAACGCAACAAAGCTTCAACAGAGCTGTTTGCCAACAGGCTAAACAAATTAATCGAAGCGAGCGAGCGCGGGGAGATAATCGGCGACTGGCATGACAACGGAAGGCTCCTTTACTACTAAACCTTTGCATTAATCATTCCCATCCTGACTGCTCCACTTCAACACAATCCTACGCCCATATCACCTCCCCTGCATGGATTGCCACCCGCCTCCTACCATTCCAAGCCAATTTAAAAACCTCTGATACAACACAAGAAAGGCGTTAAGATTCAGTAATCTTAACGCCTTTCTTGTGTTGTCTTACCAGGATTCGAACCTAGACAGGCAGAACCAAAAACTGCAGTGCTACCATTACACCATAAGACAATCCTTTCACTCAAGCCTTACCGGCCTAAAGCGAGGGCAAAGGTAAGAAGAGTTTTTAATTCCTGCAAGCCTTTGCCCAATTTTTTGCTATTTCGCGATAAGGAGGAAATAGTTCTTTTTGCCTTTCTGAACCAAGATGTATTTGTCGTTCAGAAGCATATCGACAGTTGCGGGTGCATAAGCGTCGGAAATTTTTTCTTTGTTGACGCTGACACCACCGCCCTGCACCATTTTACGCATTTCGCCTTTGGAGGGGAATACGGGCGCGGCTTCAGTGAGGAGGTCGGCGAGCTTGATGCCGGATTCAATGTCGGCGCGTGACACTTCGAACTGTGGCACACCTTCCATCACGGCAAGCAGTGTGGCTTCGTCGATTTTGTGAAGTATCTCGCCGGCTTTATTGCTGAAGAGTATCTGCGAAGCCTCGACAGCGGCTTCATAGTCTTCGGCAGAGTGTACCATGGTGGTCACTTCCTTGGCGAGACGTTTCTGCAACGGACGCAGTCCGGGGTCGGCAGCCTGCTCGGCTACCAAGGCTTCGACCTCCTCGCGGGTAAGCTCGGTGAATATCTTGATGTACTTCTCGGCGTCGGCATCGGAAACGTTGAGCCAGAACTGATAGAATTTGTAGGGTGATGTGTAACGCGGGTCGAGCCAAACGTTGCCGCTCTCGGTTTTGCCGAATTTGCCACCGTCAGCCTTGGTGATAAGCGGACAGGTAAGCGCGTAGGCTTCGCCACCCAATGTACGGCGGATGAGTTCCGTGCCGGTAGTAATATTGCCCCACTGGTCGGAACCACCGAGCTGCAGGCGACAGTTCTTCTCGCGGTAGAGATTCAGGAAGTCGTAGCCCTGCACGAGCTGATATGAAAATTCAGTAAACGACATGCCCTGCTGGCTTTCGCCGGAGAGACGTTTCTTAACCGAATCTTTTGCCATCATATAATTGACGGTTATGTGCTTGCCTACGTCGCGGATGAAATCGAGGAATGAGAAGTTTTTCATCCAGTCGTAATTGTTGACCATCTCAGCGGCGTTGGGAGCATCGCTGTCGAAGTCAAGGAATTTGGCAAGCTGCTTCTTGATGGCTCCCTGATTGTGACGCAGAGTCTGCTCATCGAGGAGCTTGCGTTCCTGACTTTTCATGGAGGGGTCGCCAATCATACCGGTAGCACCTCCCACCAATGCGATGGGCTTATGTCCGGAACGCTGGAAGTGTTTAAGAATCATCACCCCCACGAGGTGACCTATATGCAGACTGTCGGCGGTAGGGTCGATACCCAGATATGCGACGGTCATTTCTTTTTTCAGTTGCTCATCGGTGCCGGGCATCATCTGATGAATCATGCCGCGCCAAGTAAGTTCGTCGATAAAATTCATTGGTATTTATGTTTCTTAATAGTCAAAAGAATGCCACAAATTTACGCATAATTTCTTAAGTACATACATAAATGAATTCATAGGCTCGAATAAAAGCATGATTTTAGTGTACGGGCTTCAATTATTCACATTATTTCACTAAATTTGCAATCTTAACGCCAAGAGGTGCCAATCAGCACATCGCATAAACACTTTTCACCAAACGAACAGTAACAATGTATAGCCGATTCAGAACATTATTTTCAGCCCTGTGCATAACAGCATTATATACCGGAGCGGTGGCACAAACCGCATCACCGAACCCCAAAAGCCCAATATTCGCGGCAGTCATTCCCGACACCATCGGGTTCATGACCGACACAACCACGGTAGAGATAGAGCCGCTGCTGATAGACCGAGAGGATTTTGATTCGATAATAAGCGTACCGCAGCGCAATTACCGCACATTAGACGCCGGACATTTCGGTCCGGTAGTGTTCGACACATACCACTTTCTGGAACCCATACCGCTCACGCCCAAGCATGACGAGACGTTCCCCGAGGTGTATTATTGGCTCGACGACCTCGAATTCGGGCAACAACTGATGGAACAGACGCGTCAACGCTACGCCACATATAATCCCGACGGAGTGCGCTACAACCTTGCTTTCCTCCCTGAAACACCCAAGTCGTACCGCGCATACGTGGATCCAACCACGACCAAGATAGTGCTCGAGGAGCTGAAGGTGGACAAAGAGGAACTCGCCAAGGATCTGACCCCTGACATAGAACGCAAAAAATGGCTGCAATCGTTTGACGCATCGCTGCAATTCTCGCAAGCATACGTATCGCCCAACTGGTATCAGGGCGGCAACAACAACCTGAACCTGATAGGACAACTGATGTATCATGTGAAGCTGAACCAGAAATTTTATCCCAAGTATCTGTTCGAGGCCACCGTACAATACAAACTCGCACTTACGAGCACCCCTGACGACAGCATACATTCGATGAACATAACAGAGGATATATTCCAGGTCAACGCCACATTCGGTGTCAAGGCAGCCAAGAGATGGTTCTACTCTGCCAACCTTATGTTCAAGACACAGCTATTCAACAGCTATCCGCTTAATTCACGCCAACTCCAATCATCGTTTCTGTCGCCGGGTGAGTTGAACTTAGGTCTCGGTATGACCTACAACTACAGCAATGCCAAAAAAACATTCACATTCGGAGCATCCATATCACCGCTCTCATGGAACATGAAGACATGCATAGACCGGAAACTCGACGAAACGGTATATGGAATCACCGAAGGCCACAAGACGGTGCATAAGGTCGGTTCGAGTGCCGAATGCACCTTGCAGTGGAAGATAGCATACAATATAGTATATAACTCACGATTGTTTGCCTTTACCGACTACGGATATTTCCAAGCCGACTGGGAACACACGGTAGACTTCAACATAAACCGTTTCCTATCGACACGCCTGTATGTGGACATGCGCTATGATACCACAACCCCGCGAGTGGATGACAGCCGCTGGCACAAATTCCAGCTCAAGGAGATATTCAGTTTCGGATTTGCCTACCATTTCGGTGTGAAATAAGCCAAAACAATCCCCATAGTCCCCTCTCTCCAACATGAAACAGACAATCACCATAATACTGATACTGACAATGCACTTTTTGCCGCAAAATGCTGTGGCAAAAGGTGCATTTCTCAATTCCATGCCCGAGACCTCATGCACAATCGAGGGATTTTCCATAGCCGAGATGAAAGGACGGATGCAAACCTCCGCCCTGCACCACATAGAGGGTATATGGCAGTTTACCGACAACGGCTCCACAGTAGCCATAGAACGCTATACGGATGTAGCGTCCGACACTCATGGCTACCGCATGATATTAGTGTCATCAGCCAACCGCTCATTACGCCCCGGCACCGTGATGGGTCACATAGCTCCAACAGCCAAAGATGGCCAATACTCAGCATCCATATACACATCTGCCATAGGTCCAACCCTGATATTGCCACACCGCTTCACGCTGAAACTTCAACCGGGAGAAAACAGCATAGTGTTTCAGCAACACAAAAGCAAATTTGCCATCAATCTCTGGCGCACCCTACCCTACATGTGGCGATATTCAATACGCACAAATCAACAGCCACCGTCGGCTGACGGATGCAGACGCATATATCCCGCACCTACATTACCGAGAGAACCCCGGTATCTATAATCATACTACAATGCGCACGGGTTTCATCATATTACTAACAGTCTTAATGCTCGGGAGTGCGGGAGTGCAGGCTAACGAGCGTACGACCCGCAAGCGACTGAAAACCGCCACCGTCACCGCCACGACCCGGCAGACTGCAGTAACGGGAGCATACGATACCATAACGGAAAGAGCTGATACGGCAGTGAGCCTTGCAGGCTATGACAAGCCGCTGCGCTCACGCAATGAGACTCTATTCGTGACCAACCACACAACCGATACGATAACCGCCATAACCATACGCATAAACTACATGGATATGCGCAAGCGACAGCTGCATAGCGCGGAACGCACAGTGCGCACAACGATACCGCCAAAATCGACACGCCAGATATCAATGCGCTCATGGGACAGGCAGCAATCGTTTTACTACATACGGTCAGCCAAACCACGTAGCGGCGTCGCCACGCCCTACGATGTATCGTGTACGCCCGTGAGCATAGTCGTGAGCAGAGGCAATAAAAACAACCAACAAAGTCAAACACAATAAGCCCAGCAACACTATGGGACATCCGATAGACCACATACGCACCCACCTTGAGATACCACCGGAGATGGAGCAATCGTTGCGCTCGATAATGACGCAACACACATTTAAACGCGGCGAAACAATATCCGCCATAAGCGATATGCGCTCCAATGTGTTTTACATACAAAATGGTGCGGCACGGGTGTATTACCTGAAATCGGGCAAGGAGCATACGTATTCGTTTGCATTTGACGATGAGTTCGTGACGCTATCACCTTATCTGTGGAAAACACCGGACAATATACCTACCATAGAATTTCTGGAACCGACGGAGGTGATATTCGTGCCGATACCGGGCACCCATTTCCTAATGCAGGATTATGCCCGCGAGCATCTAGCAGAGGCGTCAACGTTCCTGCTCACAGCCCTCATAGAACATACGCATTTTCTGGAGGAACGCATATTCGTGCTTCAGACGGCATCGGCTACCGAACGCTACAAGTGGCTGATAAACCGCTATCCCAAGATATTGGAGCGCGCCACGATAACCCAGATAGCATCGTATCTCGGAGTCACGAAGGAGACGCTGTACAGAATAAGGGCTGGGAAGTATTGACTCCGGCGCTGAATGTGCATGTGACTAAAATATACGCTCTGATGCCATGCACCCTATGTGTATCATAGACTCTGTGAATAATAAAATCACAATACATTGTGATTTTCAGGTAGATTTTATGCCATAACACTTAATCCACAGCGAAAAATCACAATTTAGTGTGATTTTTTAGGAGTGATTTACAATCTAATTGATAACTTTGCGCAAAATCACAATATACTGTGATTTTAACAGATTATGGATTACACAAAAATAGGTGAGACAATCAAGAGCCGAAGAAAGTCGCTGAATATCACGCAACCCATATTGGCTTCACTTGCCGGCGTGGGGGTAAATACGCTCGTGGCGATAGAGCGTGGCAACGGAAATGCAAAGATTCAGAACATTATAGCAATCCTTGACACCCTCGGGATGAAAATAGAGGTGACACTTAAAGACTGAAATCATGCGAAAATGCAAAATCCTTATAAACGGCATAGATGCCGGATTATTAACTGAAAATGACAATCCAAGGGAGTACGTATTCCAATACACAAAGGAATACATTGACAAGGGATTGCCGGCTGTAAGCCTTTCCATGCCACTCAGGGAAGAGGAATACAGGTCACGAGTATTATTCCCTTATTTTTTCAATCTTCTTTCCGAGGGTGAGAACCGCGCCATACAATCAACACTGCTACACATAGATAAAAATGATGACTTCGGCATACTTATGGCAACAGCCCAGTACGATACCGTCGGTGCAGTCACGGTAAAACCCATTATTAATGAATAACCTGAAGAATCCAATGAATCCAACGGATATAAATATTTGCCCATCGCTTTTGACTGAAGGTCATCACTCCTACTCCCCCGCCGCCTTGAACAGATTGTTTGACGGCATGCCGATAAGCCATATTCTGGATTTTGACTCTCCGACTTCGGTCAATACAGACGGTCGTGAAGCAATCAGAAATATAGGACGATTATCGCTCTCCGGCGCCCAACCAAAATTCGGGTTAATCATAGGTAAGGATGGCAGACTACGCTACTCCCAAGAGGAGGAACAAAGCACATACATCTTGAAACCTCGCCCGACCGGATACCAGATAATAAATCATGATTATTGTGCAGCAAATGAAAATCTAACCATGCAGATGGCATCGCAGGTCTACGGGATAGAAACGGCAGCAAACGGATTATGTTTTTTCCGCGACGGTCAGATGGCATATATCACGCGCCGATTTGATGTGCATGCCGGAGGTAAATATGCCCAGGAGGATTTTGCGTCGTTGATGGGATTGACAAAAGCCAATGGCGGCTCGGACTTCAAATACAACAACGGCAGTTATGAGGAATGTGCATACATAATCCGCAAATATGTAAAATCGGCACCGGTTGACATACTGCGTTTTTTCAAAATCATACTTTTCAACTTCATAACCCTTAATGACGACGCACACCTCAAAAACTTCAGCCTTGTCAGCAATGGCAGGGAGTACCATCTTTCTCCGGCTTACGACCTTGTAAACACATCGCTCCAGATATATACACCCCGGATATTCGCACTTGATAATGGATTGTTTCAAGAAGGTATGCATTTGACAGATACCAGACAGGTGTCAGCGGACGATTTCATTGAATTAGGACGAAGAATCGGACTGCCTGAAAAACTTGTAATACAGGAGTTGAAACGGTTTTCAACGCCAAGCGAAAAAGCCGACGCCTTGATAGAAAGGTCATTCCTTTCCGATAATCTAAAACAGTTGTACCGTTCGGGGTATCATTACCGCCAGTCGATGATCGGTCTATAATAATTTTAATCACGTTCGGCTGTGCTCAAATAAATTTGGCACTGCGCTCACTTATCCGTATTTTTGGCTTCGCCTTAAATACTCACGCTCGGTAATGCTCAAATAAATTTGGCATTACTCTCGACTTATCCGTATTTTTGGCTTCGCCTTAAATACTCACGTTCGGCAGTGCCCAAATAAATTTGGCACTGCGCTCACTTATCCGTATTTTTGCAATAAATTCATCGCATATATGAAATCGGTACAAGGTAATCTGCACCTGCTTGAATCAGGCAAAATAGGGCGTCTGCTCTGGGACTATAGTCTGCCGGCTGTGGTGGGCATGCTGGTAATGTCGCTCTACAATGTGATAGACCGCATATTCATAGGTCAGGGGGTGGGTACGGAAGCCATAGCGGGGCTTGCCATCACATTTCCGGTGATGAACATATCTGCCGCGCTGGGGGTGCTAATCGGCGCCGGCGCAAGTGCGAGGGTATCGATACTTCTCGGAGCCCAGAACAAGCGTGGCGCAGAGGTGGTGCTGGGCAATGCCTTCACACTAATCGTAATCAATGCCACGGTATATCTGACATGCTTCGCAATGTTTCTGGATGACATACTCGTGGCTTTCGGCGCAAGCGAAGCCTCGCTCCCCTACGCTCACGATTTCATGACGTACATATTGCCGGGGATGCTCATAATGAACATCGGATTCACGCTGAACAATATAATGCGCGCATCGGGATACCCAGTGAAGGCTATGGTAACGATGTTTATCGGTGCTGGCTGCAATCTGGTGCTGGCACCGCTGTTTATATTCGGGTTCGGCTGGGGGATAAAGGGTGCCGCGATAGCCACCGACCTGTCCATGGGGGTGTTTGCGTTCTATGTCGTGGCTCACTTCCTGAGAAAGACCAACACGCTGCATTTCGTCAAAAACGCATTCAAATTGCACTGGCACACCGTATTGGGAATAATAGGCATAGGCGCGGCACCATCGCTGGTGAACCTCGCAAGTTGTTTCATAAACGTAATCATAAACAAGAATCTGTACCACTACGGTGGCGACAATGCCGTGGCAGCGGCGGGAATATTCGTCACGTTCACGTCGCTTCTGACGATGGTGGTAGTGGGTATATGCCAGGGTATGCAGCCCATAATAGGCTATAATTACGGAGCGGGCAAGATGCACCGTCTGCGCAGCGCATATATACTCGCCACGCTATGGAGCACCGGCATAGTGACAGTGGGATGCATAGCCGGTCTGGGGATGCCGTCGGTCATAGCGCGGGCATTTACGGTGGATGCAGGTCTGATTGCAGTGACTGACAATGCACTGTCGATATCTATGAGGATGTTTTGGGTGGTGGGCTTCCAGATTGTTTCCACGACATTTTTCCAGTCGATAGGCAAAGTGGGCAAGTCGATATTCCTGAGTCTCACCCGTCAAGTGATATTCCTGATACCGCTACTCATAGTACTGTCGAAGACGTTCGGGCTTGACGGGGTGTGGATGGCATTCCCCATATCGGATGCATGTGCCACGCTGGTGACGGTAGTGATGATAGTGTGGCAATTCCGCGAGATATCGCGTCAGAACAGCTTGAAAACAGTTTGAATACACCCCCACGGCACATGATATGATGGCCAAGGGATAAAAAAAGCATAAAACATTTGCATATTAGTGGATTTCTGCATACATTCGCATAATTGATTAATACCCTCTGAAATACCAAAATTACAAATCTCATGAGTTACTTGAAATTTGATAAAAACCTCATGATTAATCTCGAGCAATCCCTCATGAAGGAGATGCTGCGCACTAATCAGGCAGGGGCTTATCACTGTACTTCAGTCGTGGACTGCAATACCCGCAAGCAGCATGGGCTATTGGTGATTCCCATCCCCGAGATGGAGAACTCATCGCATGTGTTGCTTTCGTCGATGGACGTGTCGGTAATACAGCACGGCGCACAATTCAATTTAGGCCTCCACCGCTATCAAGGCGGCGTGTACAGCCCCAACGGACACAAATACATACGTGAATTTGATTGCGAGAGCGTGCCCCGTACCACTTACCGCGTGGGTGGCGTGATTCTGACCAAGGAAAAGATTTTCATCTCGCACGAGAACCGATTGCTAATACGATACACACTCGTGGAGGCTCATTCTCCCACAACCCTGCGATTCAAACCGATGCTCGCGTTCCGCGAAGTGAACCAGTTGGTAATTGCCAACGGTAATCTAAACCAGGATTGCCCGGAGGTGCCCAACGGTGTTTCCTGTTGCCTTTATCCAGGATACCCGAATCTGTACATGCAGTTTAACCACAAGCCGCAATGGAACTACGAACCACATTGGTACAATGGGTTTGAATATCTCAAGGACCTCGAAAGAGGTGTGCCCTATACTGAGGACCTGTGGGTACCGGGGTATTTCGAAATTCCGATAAAAAAAGGTGAGTCGATAATATTCTCGGCAGGCACATCGGAGGTATCACCCCGCTCATTGGCTAAGATGTACGAAAATGAGATAGCCATACGTACGTGCCGCACAAGTTTCTTCAATTGCCTGAAAAATGCCGCCAAGCAGTTCTATCTGAGAGATAAGGACGGTATGTTCATGCTTTCGGGTTACCCATGGGGTAAGATTCTGGCACGCAATACATTCATGTCGCTTCCCGGCAATACCATAGCCATAGACCACCGTGCCGATTATGAGGCAATCATGGCAACGGCACAGAAAGCACTGGAAAACTTCATAACAACCGGTCAGCTCGACAAGCGCATACAGGGTATTGACCTACCGGATATCCCATTGTGGTGCATCTGGGCGCTGCAACAGTATGCCAAGGCATACGGTGCGGAGGATTGCAAGAAGAATTACATGACGCTTGTGGGACAGATTATGGAATATCTGCTCGACAACCGTCACCCGAATCTACAGGTAGACCAGCGTGGCATGGTACGCACCGTGGGTACCGACACGCCGGTATCGTGGATGAACGCATCGCTTTACGGTAAGCCGGTGGTGCCGCGTACGGGCTATCTCGTGGAATTCAATGCGTTGTGGTACAATGCTCTGATGTTTGCCATTTCGCTCACAGAAGGCGAAGCGGCATATACATCCATGCGTGAGCTTATGCTACAGACGGTAGAGACACTGAAGCCAGCGTTTATCGATACATTCCTCAATGATTACGGCTATCTGTTTGACTACGTCAATGACAATTATGCCGACCCGTCGGTGCGTCCAAATATGGCCGTTGCCATAGGATTGGACTATTCTCCACTCGACCGTCGTCAGCGCAAACGCGTGCTTGACGTGGTAACGCGTGAGCTGTTGACGCCCAAGGGATTGCGCACGTTATCACCGAAGAGTTTCGGTTATCGTCCGTCGTACCTCGGTTCGCCCGAGGAGCGTGAGATGGCGTTGCACAACGGTCCCGCCCGTCCGTGGCTGTTCGGATTCTATGCCGATGCCTATCTGCGTGTGTTCGGACATAGCGGCGTGAGCTACATAGACCGTATGCTCATAGGCTACGAGGATGAAATGACGCAAGGCTGCATAGGCTCATTGTCGCAACTTTACGACGGTAACCCACCGTTCTCGGGACGCGGAGCCATAAGCCATGCCACCAATGTTGCCGGAATATTGCGCACAATCAAGACACTTAAAAAATTTAATATCTAATACCCGCCACCACGCATGAAAGCTTTAATGTTCGGGTGGGAATTTCCACCTCATATCCTCGGCGGTCTCGGCACTGCCAGCTACGGACTCACTAAAGGCATGTGGGAATGTGGCGACATGGACATATCGTTCGTCATACCCAAACCTTGGGGTGACGAAGACAAAAGTTTCGCACATATAATAGGAGCATCGCAAGTACCTATCGCTTGGCGCGATGTAAGCCGTGAGTATGTGGAACAGCGCATAGGAAAGTACATGAATCCGGATTTGTACTTCAATCTGCGTTCACATATCTACGCCGATTTCAACTATATGCGCACCAACGATCTGGGATGTCTTGAATTCTCGGGACGCTATCCCGACAACCTGCTGGAGGAAATAAACAATTACTCCATCTGTGCCGGTGTGATAGCGCGCACTCTTGACTTCGATATCATACACTCACACGACTGGCTCACCTATCCCGCCGGCATACATGCCAAGCAGGTTACCGGCAAGCCGTTGGTGATACATGTGCATGCCACGGACTTTGACCGTTCGCGCGGCAATGTTAATCCGACAGTGTTCGGTATCGAAAAGGATGGTATGACGCAAGCCGACCACATCATCACCGTAAGTAACCTAACACGGAATACGGTGATTGAAAAGTATGGCATAGACCCCGCCAAGGTGACTACTGTACATAATGCGGTGACTCCGCTGAGCGATGAACTGCTCAATGTACAGGCTACGAAACCGAAGGAAAAGGTAGTGACATTCCTGGGTCGAATCACCATGCAGAAAGGACCGGAATACTTCGTGGAAGCAGCCGCCAAAGTATTGAAAAACAACCACAACGTGCGTTTCGTGATGGCAGGAAGCGGTGACATGATGGACAAGATGATCATGCTTGCCGCCGAACGCGGTATAGCCGACCGTTTCCATTTCCCGGGATTCCAAAAAGGAAAACAAGTTTACGAGATGCTTAAGGCAAGCGATGTCTACATCATGCCGTCGGTATCCGAACCATTCGGCATATCTCCGCTCGAAGCCATGCAGATGGGCGTGCCGTCCATCATATCCAAACAGAGCGGATGTGCTGAAATTCTCGACAATGTGATTAAAACCGATTATTGGGACATAGACGCCATGGCCGATGCCATTCACTCCATCATCACCTACCCTGCCATGTACAACCAATTGCGCGAGGACGGGCTTGATGAAGTGAACCGTATTACATGGGACAAGGCCGGCGCCAAGGTGATAGACATATACCGCAAGGTGATAGCCGACCGCCAGTAACCAATAGCAAGCATCTTATAAAATTTAAAAATCCTCTATCCAGATATTCAACATCATGAAAGCAATCTGTTTTTATTTTCAAATCCATCAACCGTTCCGCCTTAAAAGATACCGCTTTTTCGATATAGGTAACGACCACTATTATTACGATGACTTCTCCAACGATGATATCGTAACCCGCATAGCCCAACACAGCTACATACCGGCAGCCGAAAGTCTGCTTCGCATGTTGGAGCAATACCCCAATTTCCGTTGCGCACTCTCCATCACAGGCGTGGCATTGGAACAGTGCGAACAATATGTACCCGAATTCATAGACCTGCTCAAGAAACTCGCGGCTACCGGCCGTGTGGAATTCCTTGCAGAGACATACGCCCACTCACTGTCATCGCTCATAGACCCTGAGGAATTTATCAATCAGGTAAAGGTGCACAACGACAAAATTGAGGAACTTTTCGGTGTGAAACCCAAAGTTCTCCGCAATACCGAGCTTGTGTACTGCGATGAAATGGCTCCTATGATTCTCAATATGGGCTACAAGGGTGTAATCACCGAAGGCGCCAAACATATCTTAGGATGGAAATCGCCCAACTACGTGTACAGCGCCGCATCGGCACCCAAGCTAAAGATATTGCTGCGTAATGCCAAACTGAGCGACGATATAGCAAAGCGCTTCAGCAATACCGAATGGGACGCATATCCATTGACCGCCGACAAATATATGGACTGGATTGCATCGACACCCGCCGAGGAACAGATAATCAACCTGTTCATGAATCTTGAGACATTCGGTGAATTCCAGACCCGCGACACCGGTATATTCCAATTCCTTGAAGCTCTACCCTACTTTGCCAAGGAACGCGGTGTGGAATTCTGGACTCCGTCCGACGCCATATCCAAACTGAAACCGGTAGGAGAATTGTCGATAATGCACCCCATATCCTGGACCGACGAATCGCGTGACACTTCAGCATGGTTGGGCAATAAGCTCCAGAACGAAGCATTCGAGAAACTTTATTCCGTATCGGAACGTGTGCGTCTGTGCGATGACCGCCGTTTGAAACAGGACTGGTACTATCTTCAGGCTGCCGACCACCTGTTCTATATGGCGACAAAACATTTCGCCGACGGTGCCGCTCATTCCAACTTCAGCCCATACGAAACTCCGTTCCAAGCATTTACCAATTATATGAATGTGCTTGCCGACTTCATAGTGCGCGTGGAAGAACAGTATCCACTGTCAATTGAAAACGAAGAGCTCAACGCCCTTCTCACCACTATCCGTAATCAAGAACGCGAAATAGAAACCCTCAACAAAGAAGTGACCTCCATGCGCAAAAACATAGAGCACTTCAATGAGGAACACCTGCTTCGCGAGAAGAAAGCAAATCAGGAGGAATCCGCGTCAGATGAACCCGTAGCGGAAAAAGCTTCAAAGAAACCTGCTTGCAAGCCCAAAGCCGCTTGCAAAACAAAAGCCACTGCTACCAAAAAAGAATCCAAACCTAAGGCTACTGCCAAGAAAAAGTAACCTCGGGATAAATATCTCCATATAACAAGGCACGCCACATAAACCATGGGCGTGCCTTGTTGTTTTTTTGTAGACAGTCAATATCGGGACCGGTCGGCAACGATTACGGTACAACGGCAAGAAGCGACCATTTCAACCGTGGAACATCAATCAAGTAACCTATCGCGGATTACTACGGCATTATTATGTACACGGTCGTGTGAACCGAACAGCAATGTCACAGTTCCAAACTTCATCATACGCGACTTAAAATCAGCAAACGCGGCATTATCATCAAGTTCTTTTCCATAACGCGTGGCAAATTCGTTCCAACGATTATCCGGGTCGGCATGAAACCACTCCCTCAACAGGTCCGACGGTGCAAATTGCTTATCCCATTCATCATAATGGAATGTGGCATGGCTAAGTCCACGGGGCCACAATTTATCCACAAACACCCTGTAGCCGTCGTCAGGCTGTTGCGGGTCGTAAGCACGTTTTAAATTTACGGTGAGCATATCAATAAATATAATACCAGTTATTGATATAATAACAATTCTTGCTACCGATTTATCGATTATGCCATAAAAGATATGCCATAAAGAAACCGGCGGCACCAAATTAATGGCACCGCCGGCTATGTGAGCCACACCAAAGGATGCGATGAAACTCCGGATGACAGGATTTGAGCGCTCGCCGACCTTTGTAATCCGCCTGGGCTAATTAAGCCTCCTCTTTCGAGAATGGGGCCCGCCATTGGACGACTAAGCTTGTCTCGGTATTTCACGTGTAATTGATGAGTTTCCCAATCAACTTTGATGTGGTATGTCAATGTTCGTTTCTTATATCAGAAGCCTTATCCGTGCTTCATTTGTATAACGCAAAGTTATATACGGAGGTTCAAAAATCCAAATATTTTGTGTATTTTTTCGCGTCTAAAAATATTGATTACACCAATATTTTTATGTCGTGACAGCAACATGCGTGGCTATCACCGAATTATAGTATATTCAGGCGGGCGGTTCACCTTATCTTAAATCCCGGCACAAAAAAAATACACTGCTTATTGCAACTTTTCATGATGATACTGCGTCAAACCTATAGAAACATAAAAAACGAAGCCCGTCACAATTCATCGCACTATGATAATAGAACTGAAAGATGTAAACAAAACATATCCGGGAGCAGTGCCGCTGCATGTACTCAAAGGCATAAATCTGAATATCGACCGAGGTGAACTCGTTTCCATAATGGGCGCATCAGGATCCGGAAAGTCAACCCTACTCAATATAATAGGCATACTCGACAACTACGATTCGGGACAATACATTCTCGATGGCGTGGAGATTAAGAATTTAAGCGAGAACCGTGCAGCAGAATTGCGCAACCGCATGATTGGATTTGTGTTCCAGTCATTCAACCTCATCAACTATAAGAATGCGGTGGAGAATGTGGCACTGCCATTGTTCTATCAGGGAATTTCACGCAAAAAACGCAATATGCTCGCCATGGAACAATTGGAACGCATGGGACTTGCCGACAGGGCACACCACCTCCCGAGCGAAATGTCGGGTGGACAGAAGCAACGAGTTGCCATAGCCCGCGCCCTGATTACCAATCCATCACTCATCCTTGCCGATGAGCCTACCGGTGCCCTTGACTCCAAGACCTCTAAAGACGTGATGGAGGTGTTCCGCCAACTCAATGCCGATGGCATGACCATAGTCATAGTCACACACGACCCGGGAGTAGGTCAGCAAACCAACCGCATAATCCGTATATCCGACGGCATAATCACACCCGACAATGTTTGATCTGATTCGCGAAATAGGACAGACCATGCGCAACAATAAGCTGCGCACGGCACTTACCGGATTTGCCGTAGCCTGGGGTATATTCATGCTCATAATACTGCTCGGTATGAGCCGTGGTGTGTACAACAACTTCACATCGTTTGCCTCAGCCGACAACTCCAACTCCTTAGGCATCTGGGGAGGATGGACCGGTAAACCGTATAAAGGTTACAAAGAGGGACGCCCGATAAGACTTGAAGAAACCGACCTGCAAAGCGTAGAGCACCACAACCCCGACAATGTCAGTTCGGCACAAGGATCAGTGGTTCTCGACTCAGCCCAGATATCAACCAACCGCGACTATGTCAGCGACCCCATCTATGGCCGTTATCCCGACGAGGTGCGGTATGCCAAACTCAAGATGGCATACGGACGATTTCTCAACCAACCTGACCTTGACCATAGACGCAAGGTAGTGGTACTGTCACGAGCCAACGCAAAAATCCTGTTTGGCGATGAATCAAAAGCCGTAGGTCAATATGTCAAAGCCATGTCACTTGCCTGGCAGGTAATCGGGGTGTATGACCACGATTGGGAGAAAGGGAGCTATGTGCCCTTCACTACCGCAATGATGCTCAACGGCAACGACGGTCGCCTGTCGGAGATGATGGTACGAATAAAAAATGTGCACAATACCGAAGAGGGCACACAAGTGGAACAAGCCGTGCGCCACACACTTGCCGCCAACCACGAATTTGCCCCCGATGACACCGGAGCCGTACACATCTGGAACCGGTTCAATAATTACCTCACCAACATGGAGGCCACCAACATACTCAACGTGGCTATATGGATTATAGGACTGCTCACCATGTTATCCGGTATAGTGGGAGTAAGCAACATCATGTTTGTATCGGTGCGCGAACGCACACACGAGATAGGCATACGCCGTGCCATCGGAGCAAAACCGCGCAACATCCTCATACAGATAGTCACCGAGAGTGTCGCCATAACCACATTGTTTGGATATATAGGAATCGTCTGCGGTACCATAGTAACAGGAACTGTTGCAAAACTTACCGAGGGGACGGACTTTCTTAAAAACCCCACCGTCAACCTATCCATAGCTATCCAGGTAACAATAGTGCTTATCATAGCCGGAGCGTTTGCCGGTCTATTCCCGGCAATAAAAGCCACCAAAGTAAAACCGGTCGAGGCATTGCGCGACGAATAATCAACAACCAGCCACATTACCACCCACGAGATGAAATCTGTAATCTTCGATATAGAAAACTGGCGCGAGATAGGAGCCACACTGTCACGCAACAAGACAAGGACATTCCTCACCGCATTCGGTATATTCTGGGGCACAGCCATGCTTGCCATGCTTTGGGGCGGAGCATCGGGACTGGAAGGTATGCTCAAACGCAACTTCCAAGGATTCGCCACCAACATGGGCGCATGCTTTCCACAACGCACCACCCTGCCCTACCGCGGATTCAACAAAGGCATGTCATGGCAGCTCAACGACGGTGATATCGCTTACGTGCGCCGCACATGCCCCTACATAGAACTATCCTCGACCATGAACTTCGGCGGGGCTTCCGTGAAATACGGAACCAAAAGCAACGGCGGACGCATACAGGGTGTAGAGGGAGACTTCTTCAAGATGCAACTCCCCGTACTCTATGAAGGCAGGCTTATCAATGAAAGTGACGTAACGCAGACCCGCAAAGTTGCCATTCTGGGCAAGAACGTAGCCGATGAACTTATGGGCAAAGAGTCAGCCGTAGGAAAATACGTATCAGTCAACGATATATATTTTTTGGTAATAGGTGTGGTAGGACAAACATCGGAAGCATCCATAGGCGGCCGCATGGACGACTCCGTGATAATACCATCCACCACCATGCGCCGGGCATTCAACAAAGGTGACAAAGTGGACTTCTTCATATACACGGCACAGAAAGGACATACACCTAAGGATATCGAGCCATTCGTATGGAGAGCCGTACGCACAAACCATCCGCTCAACCCATCGGACAACGATGCCGCATGGTTCATGGATATTTCCGAACAGTTCAAGATGGTGGACAACCTATTTCTCGGCATAAGCATCCTTGCGCTGTTCGTAGGAGCAGGCACACTGCTTGCAGGCATAATCGGTATAGGCAATATCATGTGGATCATCGTAAAGGAGCGCACACAGGAGATAGGCATACGCCGTGCCATCGGTGCCACCCCTCGCGACATAATAACCCAAATACTGTCAGAAAGCATGGTACTGACAGCAATAGCCGGAGTGGGAGGTATATGTTTCGCGGCAATAGTTCTTGCCATAGCCGACAAAATCACATTCGACCCCAAACTTGGGTCAGCGCATTTCCAACTTATGTTCGGACATGCCGTCACCATCATGATTACATTTCTGATATTAGGCACAGCAGCCGGACTGATACCGGCAATAAAAGCCATGCGTATAAAACCCATCGAAGCTATCAACGACAAATAAGACGCGATATACCACCACACATTCACTAATTGAAATTAAATAATCACTTAACGATATGAAAAAGTTTTTCCGCATCCTGTTATGGATTCTTGTAGCAGCCCTGTTCATAGGCACATTCGTGTACCTTTACCTAAATTCCAAACCGAAAGAGACCCGCTATGAAATAGTATCGCCCGATACCGGCAATATCGAACGCACAACAGTGCTTACCGGGAAAATAGAACCACGGGACGAGATACAGATTAAACCGCAGATCTCCGGCATCATCACACAAATCAACGTGGAACCGGGCGACATGGTCCAAGCCGGCGATGTAATAGCCGTAATAAAAGTTATACCCGAGGCTTCCCAACTATCCAACGCCGAGAACCGCGTGAACGTGGCTCAGATAAGCCTTGAAGACGCACGTCTGAAACATGAACGCAACACTACACTTTATGATAAGCGCGTAATATCCCGCGAAGAATACGAAACCACCCTCGCCGCCTATAACAAAGCCAAAGAGGAGCTTGCATCGGCACGCGATGCAGTCAACATCGTAAAACAAGGGGTATCGCAATACAACGCTTCCGAAGCCAACACACAGGTACGCGCCACCATAACCGGACTCGTGCTTGACGTGCCGGTGAAAGTAGGAACCTCCGTAATCCAAGCCAACACATTCAACGATGGTACCACAGTTGCCACCATAGCCGACATGAACAATCTGATATTCAAAGGCAACGTAGACGAGACCGAAGTAGGCTCACTCACCGTGGGAATGCCCATGACCATTTCCATAGGCGCCCTGCCCGACTTCTCATCCAACGCCGTAATAGAATACATCTCCCCCAAAGGAACCGAGACCAACGGCGCCAACACCTTTGAAATAAAAGCAGCCATCAGCATAGACCCCTCCGTAAACCTGCGCGCCGGCTACAGCGCCAACGCATCCGTAGCACTCGCACACGCCGACAGCGTGCTCCGCGTACCGGAAAGCGTGGTAGAGTTTGTAGGCGACTCCACCTTTGTGTACTGCCTTACTGACACACTGCCGCAGCAGACATTCAAACGCACTGTCATAACCACCGGCACGAGCGACGGCATAAACATAGAAATCAAATCAGGCATAGATAAGAACGCCCGACTGCGAGGTAGCGAGATCAAAGAAAAATAACTCAACGCCATAATAAACAGCCACTAAAATGAAAGCCAAACCACTATACATATCAGCCATAATAGCACTCTCTGCCATCATACCCACAGAGACATCGGCACAGATATGGAGTCTTGACAGCTGTATAAACTACGCAATAAGCCACAATATCAATGTGCGTACCCGCGCACTCGACCGTATGTCGGCTGAACTTGACGTAACCGAAGCCAAAGACCGCTTCCTTCCGGAACTCAACGCCGGAGTATCGCAATCATTCAATTTCGGACGTGGACTGACTTCCGAGAACACATACGCCAACCGCAACACCTCGCAATTCGGATGGAACGTGGGAGTTTCCGTACCTTTATTCCAAGGACTGTCCGCAGTACGGCGTCTCAATTACTCACGAGCCAACCTCCTTGCCATCACCGAACAATACGAAGCTGCGAAAGATGACGTAACACTCAACGTCATATCCCAATACCTTCAGGTTCTGTATTGCGCCGAGATATATAATGTCGCCCAGGAACAACTCAAACTATCACAAACCGAACTGCAACGCAGGAAAATATTGCTCGACGCAGGAAAAATTCCCGAACTTGACCTTATTCAAGCCCAGTCACAGGTAGCCCAGGACGAACTGGCGGCGGTCAACGCCCACAACGACCATACCCTCGCACTCCTCGACCTCTCACAACTGTTGCAACTCCCCGATATGGAGGGATTCGACATACTGCCAGTATCCGATTCCGAGATGCCACTGCTATCAGCGGAACAAGTGTATGACAACGCCTTGCAGCACAATCACTCCGTACTGGCGTCACAACATGCGCTTACCGCTGCCGACAAAAACATCACACTCGCCAAAAGTGGATATCTGCCACGTCTGTCATTCAATGCCGGATTAAGCAGCAGTTATTACAAACTATATGGAGAGCCCAATCCCCCATTTCACCGTCAGATGCGCGACAATTTCAATAAATCACTCGGATTCACACTCTCCATACCAATATTCGACGCATTCACCACCCGCAACTCCGTGCGCAAAGCCAAAGTACAACGCCTTAATGCCGAACTCCAACTCGACGATACCCGTACCCGCCTGTACAAATCCATAAACCAGGCATACTATCAAGCAGTGGCGGCAAACAAAAAACGCCAATCAAGCGCAGTGGCACGCGAAGCCACATACGCCGCGCTGCAAGCCATGCAGGAGAAATACAACTACGGCAAGGCAAACGCCACCGAATATGACCAAGCCAAGACTGATTACATTCGCGCGGCATCGGAAGCGGTGCAGGCAAAATATGAATCCATACTACGCACACGCATACTTGAATTCTACAACCGCACATATTGAACTCATTTAAACTTTTTACCGAATATAAAAAACTGAAATGAGTTCATTAAAATGAGCATATAAAAATTTGCAATTGAGCACCCCATCCATTAATTTTGCAATACGATAAACTAATCACATTAAAAACATCATCACTATGTATCAGTATCAAGTAACATTCACAGACGCTGTGAAACGTGCATTTGAAAACTACTGCGGTTTCACCGGCCGCGCATCACGTTCCGAATATTGGTGGTTTGGTCTCTTCTGCTTTGCTGCAAATATTGTACTCACCTACGGTCTTATGATTTTCGGTGCAAAGGTAGGAGTATATGCATCATGGCTGTTCCAATTAGCAGTTTTGCTTCCCTCACTCGGACTTGCAGTGCGTCGTCTGCACGACATAGGTAAATCAGGCTGGTGGTTTCTCATCAACCTCATCCCATTGGTAGGAACTATCATATTCATAGTATGGGCATGCAAGGAAAGCCAACCCACAGCCAACGAATATGGCGAAGTACCCAACCTCACCGAATAATATATCGACATCTCATACCCACGATACGTACCCCCCTACCGGGAGGTACGTATTGTTATTTTTATATCTCATTTTAAATGTCAGAACGCTTAGACGTTCACGTAGTTGTTGCTATTTTGATTTTAATTTGTAACTTTGCACATGCTATAAAACATAGTTACAGAAAATAGTACATGATTAAGACAGCATTGGAGAAAGTGATGAGCGAGGATCTGTCGGAGATGTGGACCATACTCAGCGGGGACGAAAAGAGAAAAATCACCGACAATTTCACACTGCACCATTTTAAGAAGAATCAGATAATCTACGCCGAACATGAGGAACCCGAATTCCTGTGGTGTCTCATGAAAGGGAAAGCAAAATTATATAAAGACGGCGTAGGCGGTCGTCAGCAGATATTACGCCTGATAAGTCCCGTACAATATTTCGGCTACCGCGCATATTTCGCCGGTGAGCCATACGTGCACACAGCCGCCGCTATGGAGGAATGCACTATTGGAGCTTTTCCGATGAGTGTGGTCAAAGAACTCATTGACGGCAACCGTGATGTGGCTTGGTTTTTCATCCATGAATTGTCGCGCAATCTCGGCAGCGCAGATACCCGCACCGTAAATCTGACACAAAAGCATATCCGCGGACGATTGGCAGAAGCATTGATGGTGCTCATAGAACACTACGGATTTGAAGATGACGGTGTGACACTTCACGTGTACATGTCACGTGAAGACCTCGCCAACCTGTCAAACATGACCGCATCCAATGCCATACGTACACTTACGGCGTTTGTCAACGAAAAACTGATAGTGGTAGACGGACGCCAAATTAAAATAATCAACGAATCACAGCTCCGTAAAATAAGCAAATTCGGATAAGCTACCGAGTTGAATCATATAATTTAATTAAATATTCACATGTGCATGAGTATCTCCTTCCAAGAGATACTCATTTTTAGTTAAAACACATATATATGATAGCCAATATCGACTGCAATAATAGACATAAGTGTTGCTAAAACACCACATTAATGGATGTAATAAGTACGGTGCGCAACAAGCAATTTGATAGACTTAATATTGAAACAGCAACGAATTATTTGCAAAACCAACAATTTAGCAACAAAATCTCACTTAATGTCGAAAATATGCTATATCTTTGCAAATAACAAAATCTCTTGGAAGGAGATACTTATTTTTTTAACCCATATTATTAAAACCAATCATGCACAAAGTACTTACACGCATAGTCATGCCGCTTGCAGTAGCCGGATATGCGTTAACCTCTTGTAGCGACGACGACAATTCGACATTTACCCCAACGCCTCCGTCGCTAAGTGTAAACGTGAGCGAAGTCCAGCGTACATACGTAAACTTCGCCATCCAGTCTGCCACCGGTGTGGATTATGCTTATCAAGTAGTGCCTTTAGGTCAACCGGCGCCTACTGCTGAAGAAATCTTTGCCAATGGTAAATCGGGGATACTCGAAAACGGTGCAGCCACCATTAAAGCAATCGACGTGGAAGGTGGCAATGAATACACCGTGTATGCTGCCGTGAGAAAAATCAATCCCTACGTGTACAGTGACGTTGTATCCACGGAGGTAAACACCGATATTCCGTTTACCAATATTGTGACCCTTGACAAAGTCGGATACACCGATTTCACATATCATGTGGAGATGCCTGCCGATTGTGAGAAATTGAAACATGTGGTTATTAAGAAAGCCGACTACGAAGGTATCAAGAGTATTCTTGCCATGTTTGGAGAGGTTACATATCCCACTTACCTCAAGGTATTCGGAAAGACCATCACGGAAAGTCAGAATGTAACACTTGACAAATATGATGTCAACGGATTAAATGATGACATACATATATATTCAGGCTCCACGTATCTGATTATGGCAGGTGCTGTGAATGCCGACGGCAATATAGATGAATCACGTTTTGAATGCGTGGAGTTCGACACCCGCCGTGCCGATGTGGCACCGTACAAAATAGATGTGGCGATAACCACCACCTCTACCTCAGCTACAGCCGTAATAACTCCTGACCCGGAATTTGTAACATACCGCGCACTCATAGAAAAGCGCTCGGAATTTGATTTCGCGAAAAACGAAGGTGAAGCACAGGTGCGCTCGCTTATTATAGGACGCTGGGATGATGAGACCAACACACCGAAACGCGTGTACAACGGAACGACACAGATAGTATCGTCGGGACTCATCCCCAATACCGATTACGTACTCGGCATAGTGGGATTCGATGCCCAAAACCGGGAGAAAGTGATGACAATTAATTTCGTAACCGGAGAACCCACCGGTCCCGCACCAACCATCAACATAACCCAGACCACTCCCGAAACCGCCGCACCGTGGAAATCGGCAGCTTTCAATGTCAAGTTGACCAATGCCGTGGAAGTACGTTACGGATTCTTCCTGAAGAGCAGCATTGACAACACACTCTTAGGCGGAGCATCCCTGTCGGCAATCATACAAAACAACGGCATGTATGCATCGGATGACCAATTGGCAGGAATGCTTACAAACGATGGTGTAACATTCGAGACCAACGACCTACAGCCCTCCACGGAATATGTATTCGGTATATACGCAAGAAATGATGAATACGTCAGTGCCTGTGAAACTATAAACTTCACCACTGATGAACTGCCGCAAATCGGTGGCGAAACCCGTCAGAACATGCCGGGCAAATATATGGCATCGACTACAGATGTAAACGGCAACACCGTGACATTCCCCGTAACAATTACCACCGGTGTCAACGATGCCACCACAGCCGACTACTCCGCCAAGAACCGACTTGTAGCCTTAGGATTCGGCCCTGCCGACCAATTCCCATACAAATCGCCCGAACAGCTCGTATCGGAAGGAAAATCAGCCGAAGACGCCAATAAACTATACGGACCGAAATGGTTCATCGAATTTACAGAGGACGGCATTATCGTGCCTAAGCCTACCGACCTCAACTGGGCTATGGGCAACTTCGGCAACTCGAAGGATGCATATATGTGGGGCATAGGCGTACGTCCTTCCACCGGACGCGATGCCGACAACCTGCAGGATTTCCCTGTTGAGGTGTCAGAAGATGGCAATACCGTAACCATAAAGCCATATTACCTGGCAAGTATCAACGTGAACTATTATCCCACGATGGTTGAAGCGTCATCGGCATGGTTCTTCTCCACCGTATTGTTCCGCAGCTACTCAGATATAGTGCTGACCCGTCAAAATGACAGCAACGCCAACATTGCCAAAGTTTTCAAAGCGCCGCTCAAAGCGCCAAAGATAACCCACGTGACTACAGGCAACGTATCTATCAAAAACGAGCGCAAGGAAATGGCTCAACGCATTCAACACAACTAACATTCTAACATCGATATATTTATGCTGACTTTAAGAAAAATACAATCGACCATACTCACGGTGTGCATCTCGGCGGCATCCATGCTGATGACATCGTGTAACGACGATGACCCCTCCCAGCCGGGCAACGGCACCTCCAATGCCCAATGGAGCGACATCAATGATGTGGACCTTGCCGGTGACATGTTGATTTATGAATTTGACGCAGCCGCATCGTGGACCGCTACCAGCGCTGAAACTTGGTGTACCGTACTCACTGAAAAGGGTGTGGCGGGAAAATCATCATTGCGACTCAAAGTAGAGCCCAACGATGGTTATATGGGTCGTTCAACAGAAGTGACGGTCAACGTCAACGGGTTTGCCGAACCTTGCAGACTCACAGTGCGCCAAGGAGAAGGATTCCTTGAAAAGGGCGACGGCCGTTACCGGAGTGTCAATGAATGGATGTTTGATTTCATGAAAGAAAAATATCTGTGGAATGAACCGATACCGGAACTGACTCTGGACTACAGTCTCGACTATCAGAAATTCCTCTCTTCAATGCTCAATGGCATTGCGGAATTTGATGATGTGAACCACGATGACGGATATTGGCGTGATGGCGAACGTCAGGCATTCTACTCCTACGTATCGAGCAACGCACCTATCTCCCGTGCCGTAGGAAGCAAGAACACCGACTCCGGACTATACCTCACCGCCACTATACTCGGTGAAAATGACAACGACCCTGTAGGATTTGCCATCTTCTGGGTGACTCCCGGTTCAGCAGCCGCGGAAGCCGGACTGAAACGTGGCGACTTCATAGATAAAGTGAACGGAGTTGCCGTGACCGAACTTAACTACCAATCACTCGGACAGGCACTCCTGCAAGGTAATGTAACCGTAAGTCTCAATGACGTCAAGTTCAACAATAAGGTAGCCACCGTTACCTCCAAAGGCTCGGTGTACGTAGGCTCATCGACATACACAGACCCCGCCATCTACAGCAACAAAGTGCTTGAGACAACATCGGGCAAGAAAGTAGGCTATCTGTTATATATGGGCTTCAGCACAGATTACGACGAGCAGCTGATAGATATCTTCAAGCAGTTCAAGGCACAGAACGTAAGCGAGCTGATTCTTGACCTCCGTTACAACCCCGGTGGCGAAGTATTGGCAAGTACCGTAATGGGGACGCTCATAGCCGGCTCGGCACACAAAGGACAGGTATATGTGCGCACCGTATACAATGCTCAACGTACGGCAGCCGGTGAAGTAGGCGAATACAAATTCGGCGAAGCGGCGAATCCGGAAATGGGCGACTACACCCGCATAACCGAAGCAGCCACCAACTCACTTAATCTGAAAAAGGTGTACGTGATAGTATCACAATACACCGCATCGGCAAGTGAGCTTGTCATCAACGGTCTTCGCGGCGTGGATATAGATGTGAACCTTATCGGTACCACTACCAACGGTAAGAACGTAGGTATGGAGGGCGTGTTAGGAAAATTCGGCGGATATTCCTTCACATTCTATCCGATTACTTTCTATTGCGAGAACGCAAAAGGATTCCGCAGCTACTCTGAAGGATTCACACCGGAACTCGTGGTCGATGACTCGACAATCTATCCGGGCGATTTCGGAACCTCCGACGACATTCTCTCGAATATGGCTATCAACTGGGCAAACAGCGGGGTAAAACCCTCGACCGGCTCAAAAGCCACCACCCTGTCGGGACAGCGGGTACGCACACTGCGCAGCAGCGACGAAATGCAGTCGCCGCTCAGCCGCCGCCAAGGTGGGTCCATTATGAAACTCGACCGCTGATATACATATCGGACTTAACCATAGAGCAAGGAGATGCGCCACACGGCACATCTCCTTGCCGTTTTTTTAAACATAAATATCCGATAAGGCGTAGTATCATTATGAGATTATATTATCTTTGCGTTAATAATCGAATAAAATGGACAAAAACATAATTCTTGACAATATCCGTACGAAATTAGGGATAGACAGTCTAAATGCCCTGCAGAAGCAAACACTCGAAGCTCCTAAGGGCAACATCATACTTATCTCCGCTACCGGCTCCGGAAAAACCTTAGCATTTGCCACACGAATGCTATCGAAGATAAAAAAAGCGCATGAAAAAGTACAATGCGTAGTCATAGCCCCGTCACGGGAACTCGTCACTCAAATAGCCGGAGTGGTACGCCCCATAGCCACCGGATTCAAGACCGTGGCACTTTATGGCGGGCATAATATGCTCGACGAAAAGAATTCGCTCACACCGTGCCCCGACATCATCATAGCAACTCCCGGACGTTTGCTCGACCATCTGCAACGCGGCAATATCACTATACATAACCCCTCAACATTGGTGCTTGACGAATACGACAAGTCTCTTGAACTGGGATTCGAGGGAGAAATGAAACGTATAGTATCACGAATAGGAGCGCCGGAAAGCATCATCCTTACATCTGCCACAAAACTCGACCAACTGCCCCCCTATCTCGGACTGACCAAATACGAGCTTATCGAAGCCGTTGACACTGCCAATCCCCGTTCACGCATGGATGTGATTCATGTGGATAGTTTCCAACCGGACAAACTCGATACACTAACAGACCTTCTGCGCACATTCTCCCCTGCATCGCGCACCATCGTATTCGTGAACCACCGCGAGAGTGCGGAGAGGGTGTACAAACGTCTGAAAGAAGAAAATATTGATGCCGCGCTTTATCATGGAGCTCTTGACCAGAACCAACGCGGCAATGCCATAGAATTGCTTGCCAACGGATCGGTACCTGTACTCGTCGCCACTGACCTTGCGTCGCGCGGTCTTGACATAGAACAGGTGGACCATGTGGTACACTATCATCTCCCCATAAACGAACAGACATGGACACACCGCAACGGACGTACCGCACGAGTTGACGCCGAGGGGGAAATATATGTCATAACGTCCGACAACGACAACGTGCCCCCCTACATTACATGGGACCGTGAATATCAGCCACCCCACACGCCGCAAGCACCGATGCAATCGTCGTTCTCGACCCTCTATATCGACGCAGGCAAGAAAGAAAAAATATCGCGCGGCGACATCGTTGGCTTCCTCATAGCGCATTCAGGATTGAATGCCGGGGAGATAGGCAGGATATCGCTCAATGACCACAACGCTCTGGTGGCTGTGCCACGTACCAAAGTCACCGATATCCTCAACGCCATAAAGTCACAGAAACTGAAAGGTAAAAAAATACGTATTTCCCCGCTCAAACCTTAATGGGCACCACACCGGTCATGGCACATTTTAATATAATTTGTGCCATAGGTTAAGTATTTGTTAAAATATATGTAACTGAAAAAACTTTCACTAAATTTGCGATAGCTAATAATCAGCAAACTTTGGTAACATTAAATTGTAAGAATTATCATGGCTAAAATCATTGGGGCCGTAGAGATAAACCAGGAACGCTGCAAAGGTTGCAATCTATGCGTTGTGGCATGTCCTACCGATGTACTCGGACTTCAGCCCAAAGAGGTGAACAACAGAGGCTACCATTTCGCCTACACGGCGCAGCCCGACAAATGTATAGGATGCGCATCATGCGCCCTCGTATGCCCCGATGCCTGCATCGAAGTGTACCGAGTAATCGAAAAATAACCACGAATCATGAAAGAAGAGATAAAACTGATGAAAGGTAACGAGGCGATAGCCCATGCCGCCATACGCTATGGCGTGGACGGTTACTTCGGATACCCCATCACCCCTCAGAGCGAAGTCCTTGAGACTCTCGAAGAACTAATGCCGTGGGAAACCACCGGAATGGTAGTGCTGCAAGCCGAAAGTGAAGTGGCAGCCATAAACATGGTATATGGAGGAGCATCGACCGGCAAAGCCGTAATGACCTCATCGTCGAGCCCCGGCGTGAGTCTAATGCAAGAAGGCATGTCGTATATAGCCGCCGGCGAGCTTCCGGCTCTGGTGGTCAACGTAATGCGCGGCGGCCCCGGCCTTGGCACCATACAACCCTCGCAAAGCGACTATTTCCAAGCGACCAAAGGAGGCGGACACGGCGACTATCATTTCATAGTCCTCGCACCATCCACCGTGCAGGAGATGGCGGATTTCGTAGGTCTCGGTTTTGACCTCGCATTCAAATACCGCACTCCAGCCATGATTCTCGCCGACGGTATTGTAGGACAGATGATGGAGAAAGTAGTATTGCCCGAACCTCGTCCTCGACGTACTGACCGCGAGATAGCAGAACAATGCCCATGGGCTGTAACCGGACGTCCGGCAACGAGAAAGCCCAATGTGCTCACCACTCTCGAACTCGACAGTGCCAAGATGGAGCTCAACAATATACGCTACCAGCAAACCTACCGCACCATCGAGGAAAACGAGGTACGCTATCAGGAATATTACACCGATGATGCCGATTACATATTTGTGGCTTTCGGCTCAATAGCCCGTATCTGTCTCAAAGCTATAGAAGATGCCCGGGCGGCAGGTATGAAAGTAGGCTTGATACGCCCCATTACACTGTGGCCCTTCCCCACAAAAGCCATCGCCGACTACTCACAGCGCGTGAAAGGCATGATGGTTGTGGAACTAAATGCCGGACAGATGGTAGAGGATGTACGGCTTGCCGTAAATGGCAACATACCGGTATATCACTACGGACGTATGGGCGGTATAGTCCCCAACCCACAGGAAGCACTTGACGCACTGCTCAAGCATTTTCCGGATGCCGCGCAATAATCCCGTCCTCACAACCTCATTTATCGAAATTTATGAAACCTGAAGATATAAAACGAAGCGAAAACAAGGTTTACAGCAAACCCGAGCTTCTCAACGATACCCCGATGCACTATTGCCCGGGTTGCTCCCATGGAGTGGTGCACAAGTTAGTTTCAGAAGTACTCAAAGAGATGGGTATGGAACATAAATCCATTGGTGTGGCACCTGTGGGATGCGCGGTATTCGCCTACTCATATATAGACATTGACTGGATCGAAGCAGCCCATGGTCGCGCTCCGGCAGTAGCTACCGGAGCAAAACGACTTAACCCTGACCGATTGGTATTCACATATCAGGGCGACGGTGACTTAGCTGCCATAGGTACTGCCGAGACCATACATGCCGCCAACCGCGCCGAGAACATCGCAATAATATTCATCAACAACGCTATCTACGGCATGACCGGCGGACAGATGGCTCCTACCACGCTTGAAGGTCAAAAGACAGCCACCACTCCTTACGGCCGCCGCGTGGACCTGAACGGCTATCCACTGAAAATAAGCAATCTTCTGGCACAACTCGACGGCACATGCTACGTGACCCGTCAGGCGGTGCACACACCTGCCGCCGTGAGAAAAGCAAAAAGTGCCATACGTCAAGCCTTTGAAAACTCCATGGCAGGACGAGGCACATCGGTAGTGGAAATCGTGAGCACATGCAATAGCGGTTGGAAAATGTCCCCCGCCAAGGCTAATGAATGGATGGTGGAAAACATGTTCCCGCAATACCCTTTGGGCGACATTAAAAACATTATAAAGGAATGAAACAGGAAATCATAATAGCCGGATTCGGAGGACAGGGTGTACTGTCGATGGGAAAGATTCTCGCTTACGCCGGACTGATAGCAGACCTTGAAGTAACATGGATGCCGGCATACGGTCCCGAACAGCGCGGAGGTACGGCAAATGTAACCGTGATACTCAGTGACAACCCCATAAGCTCACCCGTATTAGACAGTTTTGACACCGCTGTGGTTCTGAATCAGCAAAGTCTTGACAAGTTCGAATCCAAGGTCAAGCCGGGCGGCACTCTGATTTACGACCCATACGGCATACATCACCTGCCCACACGCACCGATATAAATATCTATCCGGTAGATGCCATGGATGCGACTATTGAGCTGAAAAGTGCCAAAAGCTACAATATGATTATTCTAGGCGCACTGCTCAAGATAAATCCTATCGTAACAATAGATTCCGTCATGGCAGGTCTGAAGAAGGCTCTTCCGGAACGCCACCATCATCTGTTGCCCGTGAACCGCGAAGCCATTACCCGCGGCATGGAGTTGGTTAATCCCGGAGAAAACACCATAGAATAGTTTTTCTAAAAAAATTAATCGGCAAAAAAGCATTGTTTCTAAAAAAACTCTTACTTTTGTAGCTGAAAATAGTTCATTCGTAATATTATCTAAATTAAAAATTATCATGGCTTACGTAATCACTGACAAATGCGTTGCTTGTGGAACTTGTCTTCCCGTTTGCCCCGTAGAAGCTATTTCTGAAGGCGATATCTATCACATCGATCCCGACACTTGCATCGAGTGCGGTTCTTGTGCTGAAGTATGCCCCAGCGAAGCAATCATTCCGGGCTAAGCGACACATCATCAACATCAACTAATCAAGCAGGGACAATACAACAATTGTATTGCCCTGCTTCCTTTTTAACAGGTATGTATCAATGATATTGGAGCAATATTGAAAAATCGCCACTTCCAGCTACCGCAACTTACCGATTGTGACCAAAATCCGAGCATTTTTCCCAAACCGTAGTAGCGGAATAAAATTATTTTTTGTAATTTTGTGGGCAAATTATCAGTAACATTCTTATGATTAACGCTCAAGACATCAAAAACGGCACTTGCATCCGCATGGACGGCCGTCTTTATTTCTGCGTGGAATTCCTCCACGTAAAGCCCGGCAAAGGCAATACTTTCATGCGCACAAAACTTAAAGACGTGGTTGACGGCCGCGTACTTGAACGTCGCTTCAATATCGGTGAAAAACTCGAAGACGTGCGTGTGGAACGCCGTCCATTCCAGTATCTTTACACCGACGGTGATGACGATATATTCATGAACAATGAGACATTCGAGCAGATTCCAATCAACAAGGAACTCGTTACCGGTGCAGCATTCATGAAAGAAGGCGACACCGTGGAAGTGGTTACCGACGCATCGACAGAAACCGTGCTCTATGCTGAAATGCCTATCAAGACCATCTTGAAAATAACATATACCGAACCCGGTATAAAAGGTGATACCGCCACCAACACCCTCAAACCCGCCACTTTGGAAACCGGTGCCGAAATCCGTGTACCGTTGTTCGTTAACGAAGGCGACTCTATTGAAGTAGACACCCGCGACGGTTCTTACATCAGCCGCGTGAAAGCATAAACAAACCCAAACATCACCTCCACACTAACGGAGGATAGAAACCTCAGGCGGTCGGAACCAAATCTTTCCGACCGCCTGACTTGTTATAAATACATGGAACAGAACAACGAATTACCCCTTGAGCAACACCCCTGGGAACCATTCATACCCGATGGTGCCAAGATACTTATCATGGGCACTTTCCCGCCCAAGCCCAACCGTTGGTGCATGGATTTCTATTACCCCAACCGCATAAACGATTTCTGGCGCATAATGGGACTGATTTTCTATTCCGATAAAGATTATTTTTGGGATGCACAAAGCCGCACATTTAAAATCAGCGATATCAAACAATTCCTGACCGAAAAAGGGATAGCCTTAAACGATACCGGCGCGGAAGTGCGGAGACTGAAAGACAACGCATCCGACAAGTTTCTCGACATAGTGACACCGGTCAACCTGCAAGCATTGCTCCAACGGATGCCATTGTGCCGCGACGTAGCCACAACAGGAGAGAAAGCATCGCAAGTCATAGCCGAACTTACCGATACCGACGCCCCTAAAATGGGAACATCTGTCAACTCCGCTACCGGATTGAGGATATGGCGTATGCCCTCTACTTCACGCGCCTATCCACTTGCCATAGACAAAAAAGCGCAATATTATGCTGAAATGTTTCGAGCTGTAGGAATATTGTGAAATAATGGGTAACTTTGCTTGATAAAAGCAAAATCACCCATGTTGGAATCTATAATAACCGCCGGAATATTCTTTGATCCCGCAGCAATAGTCAATTATTTCCTCAACGCAGACAGTTCCACAATATATCTGCTTGTATTCTGTCTAATGGTTGTGGAAAGTTCATTCATACCCTTCCCGTCGGAAGTGATTGTACCGCCTGCCGCTTACCTTGCATGCACATCTCATGAAGTGGACGTATGGATAGTGCTCATACTTGCCACAGCAGGAGCCATAGCAGGAGCATTGGTCAACTATTTTCTGTCATTATGGATTGGACGCCCCATAGTGTACCGCTTTGCCGACTCCCGATTCGGACATGCGTGCCTGATAACCCGTGAGAAAGTAGACAAAGCCGAAAGGTATTTCGACGAACACGGAGCCGCATCGACATTCATAGGACGTCTCATACCTGCCGTAAGACAATTGATATCAATACCTGCGGGTATATCACGCATGAACCTCGGCAAATTTGTAATCTTCACCGGACTTGGTGCCGGGCTATGGAACGCTGTACTCGCTGCATTAGGCTACTGGCTCGGCACTATGGTGAGCCGTGAAGAATTGTTTGCCAGCGTTGAAAAATACAATACTTATCTCACTTATATAGGGTTGGCGATAGGCGTGGCTTGTATCGTTTACATAGCTTGCCACGCATTCAAACGCACAAAACAGTAACATACGAAACACATATCCCCGATATCATGGCATTAGTATCACCTTCACTCCTGTCCGCCGATTTCGGCAATCTGCAACGCGACATTGAAATGCTCAACCGCTCCGAAGCATCCATGCTACACATTGATGTCATGGATGGCATGTTCGTTCCAAACATATCATTCGGGTTCCCGGTAATGAAGTTCATACAGAAATATGCCGAAAAACCGCTCGATGTACACCTGATGATTATGGATCCGGGGCGATATGTATCGCAGGTACGCGACACCGGCGCCGATATAATGAATGTGCACTTCGAAGCATGCACGCACCTTCACCGTGTAGTGCAACAGATAAAACAAGCAGGTATGAAAGCTGGCGTTACGCTTAATCCTGCCACTCCGGTAGAGATGCTCGAGGACATAATCGACGATGTGGACATGGTGCTTATCATGTCAGTCAACCCGGGATTCGCAGCACAAAAATTTATACCGGGGGCTTTGAAGAAAGTGAAGCGTCTCAGGCAGATGATTTCCGAGCATCAGGCATCGGCACTGATTGAAATTGACGGGGGAATAAATCTTGAGACCGGCAAGGAAGCAGTTGATGCCGGTGCCGATATTCTTGTTGCAGGCAACTACGTATTCTCCGCTCCCGATCCCATGCGCAACATTGCACTGCTTCACGCGCTATAATTTCCCCAAACAGACCTCTTAACTCTCTTCCAACATACAGCTATCAATGGATTCATTCGAACTATCTCCCGACAACTACGATACCTCATTGTTGCGCGGCAATGCGCAGCAAAGACCGGCATCCGACCCCGACACTGAACTTACCGAACCTCATGAGACACACGAGCGGCAACCTAAACAGAAAGACGCCACTCAGCAATCACAGCAGGAACCCAAAGTCGCACACCGCGTAAAAAGCGATTCGCCATCAGAGACCCAAGTCGCATTCCGTAATTTCTTCAGCGATGGACGACTCCGGATGTTCTTCGGCATATTGATGATACTCATCGCCTTATATATGTTGATTGTCACAATATCATCATTATCACACGGCAGCGAGGATCAAAGTCTCATTCAGAACCGTACCATCGAACAGATTGCCACAAGCGCGACATCAGCTACAAATACCGGCGGATGGTTCGGAGCGTACCTGTCCCACTCCATCACCCACAAGTGGCTTGGATTGGGAGCATTCATAGTGATATTCTATATCGGAGCCATAGGTTCCACACTTGTAAAGTTCCATAGATTTAATTTTTGGCAACTGACATTCAAGTCATTAGTATCGGCTATCGCCGTATCTGCGATACTTGGGCTACTCACCTACAATAGCGCATCAACCATCTACTGGGGCGGTGAACACGGCTACTACCTCAACCATCTGCTTATATCTAATGCAGGTATCTGGGCGGCAATAGGAGTGAGCATATTGCTGCTCTCGGCAGTGATACTTATATTCCTCACCTACATCAGCAAAGTATATAACGCAATAGCACGTCATGTGAAAGCTTACAAAGCACGACTTGCCGAACGTCATAAAGCAGCGATACTCGCGGCAGAAGCTGAAGAACAAGCACGTCGCGAAGCATCGCAAAAAGAACAGACTAAACCTGAAGAAAATCCGTCGTCCGACCCTGTCGGCAATGGACCATCATCCGAGCCAAACACTCCTGAACATCTTTTTGTACCCACACCCGGACTAACAGATATAGACACCGAATTGTATCAAAACGATGTCACCAATCAAAATGAAGAAAGCTCCACACCCACGGATGCGAGCAAAATTTCTGTCACCCCGACCGAACAGGATACCGATAGTGAAGAGATAGACATGGAGTACCATTCCCGATATATGCCTGCCGCTCCCGTCATGCAGGATGTGCCTTCAGCCATTGACAACTCCACGACCGATGATGCCAACGACAATTCCGATTGCAACGAAACATTGGAGGATTCTCTCGAAGAACCCCCAATGACTGTCGACGCGAATATTATTGAAGAAGCCGATGATATTGCCAATGACTCATACGACCCCACCGCCGAGCTAAGCCGCTACCGCTTCCCATCCATAGAATTGCTGAAAGTGCGAGAGTCCGCCGGTAACAGCATTGACGAAGAGGAACAAGAGGAAAACAAAAACCGTATAATACGCACCCTTCAAGCCTACGGCATAGAGATTTCAAGCATCAAAGCCACAGTAGGACCCACAATCACACTTTACGAGATAGTGCCAGCCGAAGGTGTTCGCATAGCCAAAATCAAACGTCTCGGCGATGACATGACCCTAAGCCTTGCCGCCATAGGCATACGTATCATCGCACCTATGCCCGGAAAAGGCACCATCGGTATGGAAGTGCCAAACAAAAATCCACAGACCGTAAGCATACGTTCCATATTATCGTCCAAGACATATCAGGAATCCAAGGCAGCCCTACCTATGGCTATGGGTACCACTATATCCAATGAGGTATATGTCACCGACCTCGCCAAGATGCCCCACCTACTTGTAGCCGGAGCTACAGGTATGGGAAAATCTGTCGGGCTCAATACCATCATAGCGTCACTGCTTTACAAAAAGCACCCAGCAGAGCTGAAATTTGTACTCGTTGACCCCAAAATGGTGGAATTCAGTCTATACAAATGTCTTGAACGCCATTATCTTGCCAAACTCCCTGAAGAGGATAGCGCTATAATCACTGATCCCACTAAAGTCGTGGCAACGCTCAATTCTCTCTGCGTAGAGATGGATAGCCGCTATGAATTGCTTTCCAAGGCAGGTATGCGCGGAATCAAAGAATACAATGAAAAGTTCATATCCCGTCGTCTTAACCCCGAAAAAGGACACCGTTACCTCCCGTACATAGTGGTTATTATCGATGAGTTTGCCGACCTTATCATCACTGCCGGTAAAGAGGTGGAGACACCCATCTCTCGTATCGCAGCCAAGGCCCGAGCCGTGGGCATACACATGATTCTTGCCACACAGCGCCCGAGTGTCAATGTCATAACCGGTGTAATCAAGGCAAACTTCCCGGGACGTATGGCATTCCGTGTGACACAGATGAACGACTCACGTACCATCCTCGACCGCCCCGGAGCCGACCAACTGATTGGTCGTGGCGACATGCTTATATCCCGTGACGGTATCATAGAGCGTGTACAATGTGCATTTATCGACACCGACGAGGTAGAAGCTATCTGCGAATCCATATCCGAACAGATGGGTTACCCCTGCGCGTATGAATTACCCGACTATATCGCACCAACCGAGGGAGGTGGGGCAACGGGTATGCGCGGCGGAATAGCCGACCGCGACCCGCTGTTTGCCGAGGCCGGCCGTGCCATCATAGAATCAGGCACAGGATCCACTTCATACCTGCAACGTAAATACACCATAGGCTATCCACGAGCCGGGAAAATCATGGACCAGCTCGAACAGGCAGGCGTGGTAGGTGCAGCCCAGGGAGGAAAACCCCGAGCCGTACTCATGGATATGTACGCATTTGAACGGATGCTTGAAGCTTAATCCGTAGCCATAGCACCAACTTTTTTACTTACACAGATGTTATGAATAACGATATGACACGACGAATTTACACAATATTATTATCAATAATACTATTGATACCCATGATTGCATGGAGTGCCGACAATGCATCCCAGACGCTTGAAGCGGCGGCAACACGTTTCCGCAACGCCAAATCCATAAAGGCAAATTACGCCTTGATTGCCGGAAATAACCGAACCAGTGGCAGCGTCACCTTCTCCGGCGACAAATTCGTAATGACTTCACCTGAAATCTCCACCTGGTACGACGGCACAACACAATGGACCTACATGCCGGCACAGCAGGAAGTAAGCGTATCGGAACCTACTGCTGAGGAACTTCAGCAAATCAATCCGTTCATAATCATAAATAAATTTCGCAACTCCTATACCGCCAAAACTCTTAAAGCTCCGGCTCAACAAAAAAAGATTTTATTAACGGCAAAACAGAAAAATGCCGATATCCGCACTGCCACAATCACGCTAAATGCGTCGACACTCATGCCTACGGATATTTCAATCACAATGGCCGACGGACGTACCGCTACTATCACCGTATCAAATCTCACCATCGGTAAAGCACTCCCGGCAGGTACATTCCGGTTCAACAGCAGACAATATCCCAAGGCACAGATTGTGGACTTGCGTTAAAATACTTCATTAGCATAATCCTCAAAAACAAAATAACCAAAATAGATATGAGCGAAGAATTAAAAACCAAATGCCTTATTATAGGTTCCGGTCCTGCCGGATATACCGCCGCATTATATACCTCACGCGCCAACCTCAACCCGGTGCTGTTTGAAGGACACCAACCCGGCGGACAGTTGACCATAACTACAGAAGTGGAGAATTTTCCCGGTTATCCCGAAGGAACTACCGGAACCGAACTTATGGAAGATATACGTCGGCAAGCCATACGTTTCGGAGCCGACGTTCGACCCGGTATGATTACCGAAGTGGATTTCACCACACATCCCCTTCAGGCTGTGACATCCGACGGCTTGAAAATACTTGCCGACACCGTGATTATATCCACAGGCGCGACAGCAAAATTTCTCGGTCTTCCCGATGAACAGAAATATATGGGCTTAGGGGTATCGGCATGTGCCACCTGCGACGGATTCTTTTATCGCAAAAAACGAGTGGCGGTAGTAGGCGGTGGCGACACGGCATGCGAGGAAGCATTGTACTTGAGCAATATTGCAGCCGACGTATTCCTGATAGTCCGTAAAGATCACCTCCGCGCATCCAAAGTGATGCAACGTCGTGTTCTTGAGAAACCCAATATCAAAGTACTGTTCAACACCAATACCGCAGGACTTTATGGAGAAGAATACCTCGAAGGAGCACATCTTGTGGAAAACAAAGGCACCGACAATGAGCAGCATTTCGATTTGGCATTAGATGGATTCTTCCTGGCTATAGGACATAAACCGAACACCGACGTATTCAGCAAATATATCGAACTCGACGAAACCGGTTACATCAAAACCGATGGTCACTCCACTGCCACCAATATTCCGGGCGTATTTGCAGCCGGTGACGTAGCCGACCCACACTACCGTCAGGCAATCACAGCAGCCGGAAGCGGATGCCGCGCAGCCCTTGACGCCGAACGCTACATCACAGAACAAGAATAATACTCATCCCACATACCCTACAACAGGGGCGTCACCTTATCAAAAGTGACGCCCCTGTTGTATCTTTTTTACCCATGTTACATGTCTACCAACAAAAAACATATTCGATATGAAATCACCATTTATAAATTATATATTGCAGTAAATATTGTATTTTTGGGTATATGAGCGTCGAGTTATATATAATTTGAGTATCTTTGTTACTTAATTGCATATACTCCATGAACGAGGACGCTTTAAGCCAATTATATCTCAAGGACACGGCATTTCAGGACTTGATGCAAAGGCGCATTTTCAATGTGCTGCTTGTAGCATCGCCTTATGATGCATTCATGATGGAAGAGGACGGACGTATCGAAGAACAACTGTACTTCGAATATGTAGCGTTGAACCTCAGCTCCCCTCCTCGCGTAACACAGGTATCGACCGTTGAGGAAGCCTTGGAAAAGATTCGCGAAAAGCACTTCGGACTCGTAATCATGATGCCCGGAATGGAGATAAGCGATACATTCACAGGCGCGCAGAAGATTAAGGAACTGCGCCCTACCCTTCCCATCGTAGTTCTCACTCCATTTTCCAAGGAGGTGTCACGCCGATTGGCAAACGAGGACTTCTCGGGCATAGATTATGTGTTCAGTTGGCTCGGTAATGTCGACCTTCTTCTCGCCATCATAAAACTGCTTGAAGATAAGCTCAACGCCGACAAGGATATAAACGAAGTAGGTGTACAGATGATTCTTGTGGTTGAGGATTCTGTGAGATTTTATTCATCAGTGTTGCCGCATATCTACAAGAATCTGTTAAAGCAATCCTTTGAATCATCTACCGAAGCCCTCAACGAGCATGAGCAGATGCTGCGTATGCGCGGACGCCCCAAAGTGATGCTTGCCCGCGACTATGAGGAAGCCATGGAGATATACGAACGCTACGGACATAACCTGTTAGGTGTAATCAGCGATGTATCGTTCAAGCGCGAGGGTGTCAAAGATCCGCAAGCCGGTTTACGTTTTGCCCAGTACTTGCGTACACAGAATCCGTATCTGCCTATAATCATAGAATCGTCGGAAAGTGAGAATCGCGAAGCCGCCACCGACATGCATTGCGTGTTCCTTGACAAGAACTCCAAGAAACTGCCGGTTGACTTGAGTGCTGCCATCACCGAACAATTCAGCTTCGGCGACTTCGTGATGACCGACCCTGAAACCGGCAATGAAATACGGCTCAAATCGCTCAAAGACTTACAATACCACATTTTCGACATCCCGGCATCGGCATTACTGCACCATGCATCGTCCAACGACATATCCCGCTGGCTGTATTCGCGTGCACTATTCCCGATAGCTGAAGTCATAAAAGGACACCGTTTCTATTCTCTCGACGAAGTTCCCGCCGTGCGCCAGCTATTCTTCGACCTTATTGTCAAATACCGTAAGATGAAGAATCGTGGCGTAGTAGCCGTGTTCCGTAAAGACCGCTTCGACCATTACTCCAACTTTGCACGCATAGGGCAAGGCTCGCTCGGAGGCAAAGGACGTGGTCTGGCTTTTGTGGACCAGATAATAAAACGCAATCCGATATGCGATAATTTCTACGGAGTCTCCATTACCATTCCTCGCACCGTGGTGCTATGTACCGACATCTTCGACGAGTTCATGGCTACCAACAACCTATATCCCATAGCACTGAGCGATGCCGACGATGCTACCATTCTTGAACACTTTCTCAAGGCACGTCTCCCCCAACGTTTGGTTGATGACTTTTTTGCTCTATTTGAGGTGGTGGATAAGCCGCTCGCCATACGAAGCTCGAGTCTGCTTGAAGATTCCCATTACCAACCGTTTGCCGGAATATACTCCACATATATGATACCACATGTGGAGGACAAGTACCGTATGCTCGAATTATTGGGCGACGCCATAAAAGGAGTATATGCATCGGTGTTCTATGCCGATAGCAAGGCATATATGACAGCTACCAGCAACGTCATCGACCAAGAAAAGATGGCGGTGATAATACAGGAAGTAGTAGGAGAAGAAACAAACGGACTGTATTTCCCGTCATTCTCAGGAGTAGGACGCTCATTAAACTATTATCCCATAGGCCGCGAGGAAGCCGAGGACGGGGTCGCTGAAGTAGCCGTAGGTTTGGGTAAATATATAGTCGACGGCGGGCTGAGCCTGCGATTTTCGCCACGTCACCCCGACTGCGCGCTGCAAACCTCAGAATTATCCCTTGCACTGCGCGATACGCAGACACGAATGTATGCACTCGACATGAGCTCACCGGAAACGTTCAGAGTCGACGACGGCTTCAATATCGTGAAACGTTCCATTCAGGACCTCGCCGCTACCGGCAAGCTGAAATACATGGTATCCACATTCGACTTCCGTGACAACATTATCCGCGACAATGATTTCGGTGACGGACGGCGAGTTGTGACATTCAACAACATATTGAAACATAATGCCTATCCGCTTGCTCCTGCTATAGATTTCATGCTATCGACCGGGCAACGCGAGATGAGCCGCCCGGTGGAGATTGAGTTTGCCGGAATGATTGAGCATGGCGCTGAGAACAAGGGCAAGATATATTGGTTGCAGATACGCCCTATAGTTGACCGCAAAGACTTGGTGGACGAACATCTGCTCGCGCTTCCCGACAGCGAACTCATACTCCGCTCCAATACGGCATTGGGACATGGTACCATCGACAACGTTCAGACGATAGTGTACGTGAGACCCGAAAATTTCTCGTCATCCAACAATCCATTTACGGCACGTGAAATAGAAAAAATAAACCGTAACCTCACCTCGGAGGACACTTACTATATACTGATAGGCCCTGGACGCTGGGGTTCAAGCGACCCATCGCTCGGCATACCGGTAAAATGGCCGCAGATAGCTAACGCCCGTCTAATTGTGGAGTCTGCTATAGGCAACTACCGCATCGAACCGAGTCAAGGTACACATTTCTTCCAGAACCTTACATCCTTCGGTGTTGGATATTTCACAATCGACTCAGGTGCCAAACAGGGTTTCTACGATGTGGATTATCTCAATTCGCTGGATGCCATATATGAATCTGATACCGTAAGAATAGTGCGGCTTCCCGCGCCATTGGCCATAGGTATTGATGGCAAAAAGGGCCAGGGTGTGGTAGCGAAACCTGGGTATTCTACTGAACAGTCAATAGTACAAACCGACATAATTGAAAAATAAACCGACATGTCATTACTGTCATCATTCAAAAAAGCATTAGGATTTCCCGACGAGTACGATGAAGAACTCGACGCCATGGAATCTGACACAGATATAACTGATACGGCTTCTATAAATTCGGAGCAGACTCCTAAGCAAGAAATCAGCATCGATACTACGACAGCAGTTCCGGAACACACCGACACCGAAGCTATCGCAGCCCTTCCGGGCAAAATATTCGATGCCGTGATAGAGCTGTTTAATGCAACTCAGCCAGAATTTGTAAAACAATGCCTTGACACCGATGCGCAACGCAAATACATAATCGAAAATATAGACAAATCAGTACGCCAACGGTTTGACGAAGAAACCGCAGCGGCTCGGCGACGCGGAGAGCAATTATGGGAAGCCGAGAAGAAACGTATGTCATCGGATCTCGACAAACTGAAAAGCCAATACCACTCATTGCAGCAGCAACGCGAGGAATTCCAAAGCGCACAGCTTAGTGCGGCACGTCAGAAACGCGCCATGAACGAGCGCATCCACGATTTGGAAAACCAAGTGAACACGCTACAGGCTGAACGCGAACAATACCAACTTGAGAATCGCAGTATGCTCAACAAACTGCGTGTGGCGGGAGTACGCAACAGCGGTAACGGCGACACAGAAGCTGAATTGCAACGCCTTGCCGAGGAAAACGTATCGCTACAGGACAGAATCACCACACTCAACACCCGGATAGAACAGGATAAAGCAACAATAGATGAATTGCAGAAATCTTTGGCTGAACGTCCGGAAGCCGACCCTGCATTAAGCGAAGAACATCAGGCTGCAATAGCTGAAATAGAAGAACAGATAAAGCAGTTTGAGAACATAAAGAAAAAGAAAGACGCCAAGATAGCCGAGCTTCAATCTGCGGCAAAACGTACGGCAACCCACATCAATAAAATTGAGGAAGAACTTGCAGCACGAGACAGCGCTATAGAAAAATTGACTGATGAAGCCGCATCGTTGCGCAAGACCATCGAGACAAATCTCTATGCGCAAGCTACTTCCGAATCCGAGCTCAAGCAGGAAATCGAACGTCTCAAAGAGCTTATCAACGCTGCCGAGGAGAAGAAAACGGAGAAATCACGCCGTGCAACAAACAAACATAAAGCATCCATCGTTGAAGATAACGGTGAGACCACATACGAAGCCAAGAAACAACCGGAAGCGGTTGACACGAAGGAAAACGTAAGTGAGCCCACCACCGTAAGGATATCGGCAATCGATGAACTGATGGATAGCACAGATTGGTTTGTGGCGCCCGACCCGGTGCCTCTGAAAAAAGACCCTTCAGTAGAAGAGGACTTCGGATATAAGGAACCGGTAGTACGCAAGACCAATCGCGACGACGACAAGCAATTGTCACTTTGGTAACACATTGACCTGAATAACTTACCTCTACAAAATTCGAATCATGAACATAAAGCATATATACAGCATAGTCACCCTCATAGTCTCAACCGCTTCATTGTTGCCTGCAACAGCCACGGCTGCATCCGTCAACGATTATCCGGGAATAAAGGAATACGTCGGTTCTGAACGCCTGCCCGCATCAGTAAGCCACTTCTGCTACACCGCCGACGGAACAGCTTATCTCCAACTGTCGAGCGACCATCGCCGTATCGTGAAATACGATATTAAGTCGGGTAAGGAGTTGGAAACAGTACTTGATCTTGGACATACTCGGGAAACAACCATAAGCAATATGGATGGATTCATTCCCAGCCCCGAAGGCTCAAAGATTTTGGTGTACAAGTCAAAAGAAATGGTTTACCGCCGTTCGTTTACCGCCGAATATTATGTCTATGAACTGCGCTCCCGTCTTCTCAAGCCGTTATCCAACGAGCATAAACGCCAACAATCACCTGTATTTTCGCCCGATGGACGAATGGTGGCTTTTGTGGCGGACAACAATGTGATATTAAAAAAACTCGACTACGGAACAGAACTCCCGGTAACCAACGACGGAGCACGCAATTCTATAATCAACGGAGTACCTGACTGGACCTATGAAGAAGAGTTTTCCACTTCATGCTCCATGACATGGTCGCCGGACAACCTCACTCTTTGCTTCCTGAAATATAACGAATCGGATGTGCCTACATTCAGTTTTCCACTCTATGAGGGTTCATGCGACCCTATGCACCAATACGCCTTATATCCCGGGGCATTCACATACAAATACCCGGTAGCAGGTCAGAAAAATTCAAAAGTCTCGCTTCATTCCTACGATGTAGAGACACGCAAGACCAAAGAACTCTCACTCCCGGACTCGAAGATAGAATACATCCCACGTATTGAATTCGGTCACTCACCCGACCGACTTATGGTAGCCGCACTCAATCGTGCGCAGGACCGCATGGAACTTTATAGTGTGAACCCACGTACCACCATAGTAAAGTCGGTATTAGTCGAGCAATGGGATGCTTGGCTCAACCCCGCTACCTACGAGGATATACGGTATTTCCCCGATTTCTTCGTGGTATCATCATGCCGTTCGGGTTACCAGCATCTATACCAATATTCTTATGCCGGCTCCATGCAACGCCAGATTACATCAGGAGAATATGATGTAGACCAATACTATGGATTCGACACACGCAACCAGTGCCACTACTACCGTTCTACGGCAACCGGAGCTATAAACCGCGCCATTTACCGCATTGACGGCAAAAACAAAATCACATGCATGTCGCCCGAACAAGGTTATGCCACAGCATCCTTTAGCCCCGGCATGGACTTCTTCGTGATGAATTACAGCTCTGCCACCACGGCTCCGACATACACCCTACACTCTGCACCTAACGGTAAGGAAGTGCGTGTGCTTGAAAACAACTCATCCTACAGATCGAAATGGGCGGACGCCCCTGTGCGTGAATTCTTCACCATGCAATCTCATGGCAATACCCTCAACGGATATATCATCAAACCGTCAAGCTTCAATTCCTCCAAGAAGTATCCGGTAGTTATGTACCAATACAGCGGTCCGGGCTCTCAGGAAGTACTCAACAAATGGAGCATTGGCTGGGAAAACTACTTTGCCAAGGTAGGATATATAGTAATATGCGTCGACGGACGCGGTACCGGTGGACGCGGCCGCGCATTCAGTGATGTCGTCTACAAATGCCTTGGCAAATATGAATCCATAGACCAGATTGCGGCAGCCGAATATGCGGCTAAGTTGCCTTACGTCGATGCTGCACGCATAGCTATATACGGATGGAGCTATGGTGGTTATGAAGCCATTATGGCAGCATCTCAACCCAATGCTCCTTATGCGGCAGCTATAGCTGTAGCCCCGGTAACAGACTGGCGCTACTACGATACCGTCTACGCCGAACGTTACATGCTCACGCCGCAGGAGAATGAGGAAGGTTACGACCAATCATCGGCTATGCAGCATATTGCCGACCGCCGGTGTCCTCTTCTTATCATGAGCGGCACAGCCGATGACAACGTACACCTGTTCAATACCATACAATATGTATCAGAAACCGAGTCACATGGAAAATGGTGCGATATGCTGTTGTTCCCCAACATGAATCACTCCATCAACGGATGCAACTCACGTGAAGTGGTATTCGCGCGCATGCTTGATTACCTTGGACGAAACATGAAATAAGCAGAAGACATCATAACGCATGAAACAACGCAGGCTTGATAACGGCAAAGGCATATTCCTACTGTGGCTCAATTGGGTCTTGGGAAGTGGCACAGTGACCCTATTGGTCATACTGTCACTTTGGATCAAACCATTGTACCTTCCGTTCGTAGCATTTGGCATGCAGCTTATCCTGTTTGCACTAATACGACGCAACCGCGAAGCCCGTCTGCCTATATGTTATCTGTTTCCGTTCATCATATCGCGTGTACTATTCTGGAGCGCGGTAGTAATGCTGATACTCAATGGTCTATATTCCCGATGGATTATCCATTACGTATTTGACCCTGCAACAATCAATGCCGAAATACCATTCATCTGCCAATTGATTGTTGGTCCCGTCACCATGCTCCTGTGCTTGTGGGCAACCTTCAACAAACGCAACCTAAGTTTCTGCCGGGACTGCAAAATGCGCCACGGAACGCCTGCCGAACGGGGATTTCTCGGTAAGATTTTCACTCAGGAAGGACAATATCAGGTCAGATTCATGCTATTGATAGCCACTATCCGCTCCGCAATCGGATGGGGATATTATGCCCTGATGTACGTAAACACCAATCTCAATACACCTGACCGATTCGTATTTTTCTGGGGTCCGGCATTGATTTGGCTTGCTGCTGCCGGCTACTTAGGGTTAAGATACTTGGGTATTTGGGGATATTACCGCCAGAATGTCGAGGGAAGTGCCGAACGTCTCGGCTCATACACGCTGATTCGATATATCATGATATGGGACAACTACATCTGCCTTAGATTGCCCGAAACAGACTCCGACAAAATGATTTTGATTCAGAACGACACCCGACTCGACATCCCTATCCATACATCAATACACAAACGCGAGACATTGAGCCAATACGATGCTACACTATTCTTCGGTGACCTTTCACACATCAAGAATGCCGACGTACGGCTCATGTATAAGAACATCAGTGGAAATGCCGACTGCAACATATTCCACTACCTGTGCTTTCTTAACGATGAGGAGAAAAACAAATTCTCTGCCGCTAACCCCGACTGCCGATGGTACTCACTGCTTGAAATACAGAAAATAATCAATACAGGCAAATGCAATCCTTTGTTCAGTGCTGAGATAACACGGCTTTACGCAATAGCCATGGCATGGAAAACATATACCCGCGATGGTAAGCGCCGATACAAAATAAAGCATTACAAGCCCACATTCCGTGTACGCGATATCAAAGATTGGGACGTGGATTACAACGATCCGCAATGGTTGTACATATCATCCAACAACGAGGATGTACCGCTATTTAACCTACGCCGCTTCTGGCGCAAATACGTCAATGGAATAGGTGACTAAATCATTTAGAACTATCATAAACCGTACAGATGAGTCTACTCGTTATCACAGGCCCCACCGCATCAGGCAAAACATCGAGAGCCATTGATATAGCCCGTGCCACAGACGGGGAAATCATCAGTGCCGACTCCCGGCAGATATACCGTGGAATGAATCTGGGTACCGGTAAGGACCTGCACGAGTATGGCAATGTGCCATATCACATGATTGACATCTGCGACGCCGGATACAAATACAATCTCTTTGAGTACCTGCGTGACGAGCAGATTGCCCGAACGGAGATTGAGTCCCGCGGACGCCAACCTATATTATGCGGTGGTACGGGACTATACGTAGAGTCAGTTCTGAAAGGACTTGCGCTCCCTCCGGTGCCGGAAAATAAGGAACTGCGTGCCCGGCTTGCCCACATATCGCTCCCGGAACTTACCGATATGCTTGCATCGATGAAGACCCTTCACAATACCACCGACGTCGATTCCTGCAAACGCGCCATACGTGCCATAGAGATTGCGCAATACTACCATGAGCACCCCGATGCCGCTGCTCAGGCAACACCGCATCCGCTCACCGATGCCGTGACAATAGGGGTAAGCATAGACCGCGACAGTCGACGTGCCCGTATCACCGCCCGGTTGGCTCAACGTCTCGACGACGGCATGATTGACGAAGTAAAAGGTTTGCTCGATTCAGGTATCTCTGCTGAAGACCTTATATATTACGGACTCGAATACAAATTCATAACACGATATCTCACCGGGCAGCTAACACGGCAGGAAATGGTTGAGCAACTTGAAACGGCAATACATCAATTTGCCAAACGCCAGATGACATGGTTCCGCGGAATGGAACGTCGCGGATTCCCTATTCACTGGCTTGACTGGGATATGCCACGCGATGAATTTGTCGATGCGGTAATGCAACTCATGAACCGCCCATGATTCACCCATATCCATACGCCATGAAAAACATCGCCGTACCATTATGCCTGATTATGGTTTTCGCGTGCTCTCCCAATGCCGCAGCGACCGACATACCCGAACGCACATATCATGACCACATACGTCAGATATGCGACACCACGATACTGCTCAACGGCAGCGATACCGAAGCCAAATACAAAGCCATAGAGATGCGCGGGCGTGTCAATGTCACCGAATGCCAAGGGCTGTCGCCGGAATATCTCGGAGTGATATGGGGAGCCGAGTCAGCCAACGATTACTATTCGGCCGTGCTCCAATGCGGTAACGACGCATACAACCATTTCATTGAAGCCCCTTACGTACTCCTGAAAGCCACACATCACACCCCCGACAGTATAGTTGAGATAGGGCAATGGAAAATTAAATCCAATATCGCATACGGCAAAAAGGACAATACCATAGCGGTGGAACTCAACGCAGCAAACAATTCCGTAAAATTATTGGCGGGCAACAAATCATTGCATCTCATCCACCAATTCACATCGACCGTCAATCCCACCCTCGGTTATTCGGGAGTCACCACATGCGGCTGCGCCGATATTTCCCTATTGGTCACAGAACATGAACCGGACCTTGCAGCTTCCCTCACCACTCATTGGACCTTACATGATATAGACGATTACCTGTCATCGGCATCCCATAACGGCATCGAAGGTTTCTGGAAATATCTCGACCGCGACAATGACGAACGTTACTGCCGACTTGGGGGCAAATATACCGTAGCGATTATTAAAAGCGGCGACGGATACGATATTCTATTCATTGACGGAGCACAGACAAACTCACCTCTATGGCACGCCGGCATGAAAAAAGGCCACCTCACACCTACCATATTTGAAAATCACTACGACCTCACATGGTTTGACGCAACATTCCGTCCGGCATCAGATGAGTGCAATGCCACCATCGAACAAAACGCCATCCTGACTCTGAATTTTCCGTTGCTTAAATCCTCTATCAGGCTATCTAAGATGCCGACGGGTAAGTGATAGTGCCGGTGTCATCATCGTACGTAATTGCCGAATTCAGAAATTCCACATTGATTATATTAGCCGAACGGCTCACTCTGAACACACCGTTTACACTTTCCATCGATTCTATATAGTCATACAGCGTCGACGGCAACTTATCGAACAGGAAATTCTGCGGCAGCACAGTACCATTGCCATTGACATCGATCCATTCATAATTACGGTCAAACGTCAGCGTGGCTCCATTCTTGATTTTCACCACCGAGCCATTGTTAATTTCCGTATAGCTCTGCACCTCTCCGTATGGGAAGTATTCCGAAACAAACGAACTTATACTACGGGGCAACTCATCCCATGCATTATTGCCGCACGCACCCATCATTATTATCACTACAAACAGTGCTAAAGAAGTTAAAGTATTGCGCTTCATAATCCCGAAATATTTAATGAATGTTACAATTCTATAACAAACACAACCGTACTTGGTTCACTCATTAACCATTGCTAAATTTGTGCCATGCGACACATTTTCACAACCATAATATTATCCGTTTTCACCATTTTCAGCATTGGCGCAGCCAACCCTTCCGACGAATACTTTTCCCTCATGGGACAAGCCGACAAAGCCATAAAAGATGGCAAATGGGAAGAAGCCGAGAAACATCTCAAACACGCCATGAGCATAGAACCGGGCAATCCATCCAACGTATTGCTGATGTCAAATCTCGGTATGGTACAATACTACGACGGACGCGATGCCGAAGCCCTCGGCACCCTCAATTCAGCCCACATAATGGCTCCATCATCCGTTACCGTACTACAGAACAGAGCCAAGATACTAACCGCACTCGGACGCATTTCCGAAGCCGAAGCCGACTATCAGACTATCATCTCATTGGATTCCACCCTCATTGAACCCCGCTTTTATAAAGCCATGATTACATTGGGTACCAACAACTTAACCGCAGTGGAGCAAGAAATATCCACAATGCAACGTATCGACCCGGCACACAGGCTCACATATCTCGCTCAGGCAACACGGCTCACACACATCGGAAAATATTCCGAAGCCATAACTCCACTAAGCAAACTCATCGAACTCTCTCCCGAATCATCCTACTACGGCAGCCGGGCACTGTGCCACCTCATGACATCACAGCTACCGGAAGCCGCCGACGACATAGCCCGAGGTCTCGAACTCGACCCCACCGACGGAGAGTTATACCTCTACCGTGCCATGCTCAACAAGATGCGTTACCGTCAAGCCGACGCGCAAGCCGATGGCGAGAAAGCCATCAAATTCGGCGTGCCTTCCGACCGCGTAAAAGCCATATTGAAATAACCTCAACCCACACTCCGAAAAACATAAAAAGCATTATAAAACCTTATTATACGTACCTTTGTTATAGGATAAAACATGATTATTGCAAATAATTTCGTAAATTTGCAGCACAAACACATAAATACACTAAACAATTTGTCTAACAAACTTAATATTTTAAACACAATGAACACAGACACTATCGGCGCTTGGGCAGGTCTCGTTTGGAATGCCCTCAATGAAGCGGACGTACTTGACAACAAGCAGATAAAGAAAATGACCAAACTTAAAGACAAAGAACTTTACGCCGCACTCGGATGGCTTGCCCGCGAAAACAAAATCACTTTCGAAGAAAGTGGCGACGGCAAGGAAATACTCGTTGCTTTGGTTAAATAACCATTTGCGTAACATACCATACACGGCGAAGCTGAACCAACAGGGTTCGACTTCGCTTTTTTATTTTCTGTCAATGAGCAAAAATCACTACCTTTGTGTTAGTGATATATGAAACAGATACCTGAGCAGCCTATGGACGGACTTGTCATCAGAAATACCGGAAGCCTTTACGTGGTGAAAACCGACGACGGCACGGAAGTGAACTGCAAAATCAAAGGGCGCTTCCGCCTGAAAGGCATACGCACCACCAATCCCGTGGCAGTTGGCGACCATGTGGTAATCACCCCCACCCCCGATGGCACCGCATACATCACCGACATACACCAACGCAAAAACTATATAATAAGGCGTGCGAGCAACCTTTCTAAAGAAGCCCACATCATAGCCGCCAACCTCGACCAGGCATTCCTCATAGTCACACTCGCGCATCCGGCAACATCCACCACGTTCATCGACCGCTTCCTGTCCACTGCTGAAGCCTATCGCATACCGGCAGTAATCGTAATCAACAAAGTAGACCTGCTTACCGAACCCGACGACCGCGAACTGCTCGATGCCGTCACATATCTATACACATCCATCGGTTACAAGGTTATTCACACATCCGCCAAATCGGGCGAAGGTATTGAAGAATTACAATCGGCGCTAACCGGAAAAATAACTCTGCTGTCCGGCAACTCCGGCGTAGGTAAATCCACGCTCATCAATCATATCATTCCGGGACTCGACCTGCGCACAGCCGAAATATCAGAGACGCATCAGACAGGAATGCACACCACCACATTTTCCGAAATGTTTCCGTTGCCCGGCGGAGGATATATCATAGACACTCCCGGAGTGAAAGGATTCGGCACCATCGACTACGACAAATACGAGGTGGCACACTTCTTTCCTGAAATATTCCGAGCTTCCAAGGAATGCCGCTATGGCAACTGCACACACACCCACGAACCCGGATGTGCCGTGCGTCAAGCCATCGACGACAATCTTATCGCCGCCTCCCGCTATGCATCATACCTGAGCATACTCGAAGACATCGACCACGAAAAATACCGCAAGGGATACTAATTCGTAAAATTTTGTTAACTTTGCACTCTCAAAAAAATGAGAGTGCAAGGTTTGTATCATTTTTTACAAATTATAATATAAGGGTATGAATTTTTCAGGTCCTATTGATTTTAAGCCGAAGCTGTTTTCGGCAATCTCAAATTATTCTTTATCACGTTTCAAATCCGACTTGATTGCCGGTATAGTAGTCGGCATCGTAGCTTTGCCTTTGGCTATAGCTTTCGGTATAGCCAGTGGCGTCAGCCCTACAGTCGGTCTCATCACAGCTATCATAGGCGGCTTCCTCGTTTCGGCACTTGGAGGTTGCTCCGTCCAGATAGGCGGTCCCACAGGAGCTTTCATAGTAATAGTCTACGGCATCATAGCCAACTACGGTCTGCAGGGGCTTGCCATAGCCACCATAATGGCGGGGCTTATCCTTGTTTTGCTCGGTCTGTTCCATCTCGGTACCGTCATCAAGTTCATCCCCTATCCTATAGTAGTCGGATTCACCGCAGGTATCGCACTCACCATCTTCTCCACTCAGATCAATGATTTCCTTGGGCTCGGATTATCCGATATACCCGCATCATTCATTCCCAAGTGGGGCGTTTACTTTACCAACCTGTCACATATCGACCTGCCTACCACATGCGTCGGTCTCGTGTCACTGCTCATCATCATCCTGACACCCAAGATATCGAAACGCCTGCCCGGAGCATTGTTCTCCATAATAATAGTGACATTCGGCGTATGGATGCTCCATCACTTCATGCCCGATATCCACATCACCACCATCGGCGACCGATTCGGCTCACTGCCCACCGACATACCACTCCCCCACGGCTTTGAACTGTCAATGGACACCATCAACGATCTCTTGCCATCGGCATTCACCATAGCCATCCTCGGAGCCATCGAGTCATTGCTATCAGCGACCGTTGCCGACGGTATCACAGGATCGCGCACCAATTCCAACACCGAACTCATAGGACAGGGCGTGGCAAACATCGTGGTTCCATTCTTTGGCGGCATACCGGTAACCGGAGCCATTGCCCGTACCATGACCAACATCACCAACGGCGGACGCACTCCGGTGGCAGGTGTGATTCACGCAGTGGTACTGCTGCTGATATTCCTCTTCCTCATGCCGCTCATCAATCTTGTACCCATGGCATGTCTTGCAGCCGTGCTTATCGTGGTTAGCTACAACATGAGCGGATGGCGCACGGTAAGAGCCATATTCAAGAACCCCAAGAGCGACGTGACCGTACTCACCGTTACATTCCTGCTCACGGTGATATTCGATCTCACCATAGCCATAGAGATAGGTCTGATGCTCGCCATTATCCTATTCCTGCGCCGCGTTATGGAAAACACGCAGATACGCGTCTACAGCGAGCAACTCGATGTTGCCGAAGGCACTGAAGCCTCCACCCACGAGGTGCTTGATGTGGCAAAGGGTGTGGAAGTATACGAAATCGACGGTCCGTTCTTCTTTGGCGTAGCCACTAAGTTCGACGAACTCATGCGCTCATCCATGTCACGTAAGCCTATAGTACGTATCCTGCGCATGCGCAAGGTTCCGTTTATCGACGCTACCGGCGTACATAACCTGGAAATACTCATCAAGTCATCACAGGCCGAAGGCATCCACGTGGTACTGTCGGGCGTGAACGAGAATGTGCATCGCGTACTCGAAAACGCCAACATAGAGCAATTGGTTGGTGCCGACCACATTTGCGACCACATAACCAAAGCGGTAGTGATGGCAAATAAAATTGTGCGCAATCAGGAGCTTTCACGCCCCAAACGTTAAATAAAAATAGACAGTAAATACATATTTTTGTATTTTTTCACTATTAATTAAACACGCCTAAAAAAATTACTAAATTTTATTTGGCGAATCAAAAAAAGGTATTACCTTTGTGACGTTTTTGAAGCAAAAAAATTGTTTTATTATTTAATCAAAAAGAAAATGAAAAAGTTAGTTTTATTACTTGCTGTTGTATTCGGCGCATCACTCTTCTCTTGCAACAATGCTGCTAAGACTGAAGCTACTGAAGTTGATTCTGCTGCCGTTGTAGAAGAAGTTGTTGAAGTTGTTACTGATTCAGTTGTTGCTGACACTGTAGCTGCTGACACTACCGCTACTGACTCTGTAAAGGCATAAGTAGTTAGCGTCACAACCGCTAAAAGAAATTGATGGAGCCGATTCTCAGAATCGACTCTTTTCTTTTATATACCTACCCCACCATTCACATTGCCCGTGGACAGAACTAATTACAAATCCACACTACAAATACAGCATTAAAAAAACATCGCCCGGAAATCTTCCCGGGCGATGCGTGTATATATAGGATATGTATCCTTGTCTATCAGTGACCCTTCACCATAGTTACCAATGCCTCGAACGCTTCGGATATGCCATCCTTATTCTTACCACCGGCTTGGGCAAATCCCGGCTGGCCGCCGCCGCCACCTTGAATCTTCTTGGCAGCTTCGCGAACCATCTGTGAAGCATTGAATCCGGCTTTTACCAAATCATCGGTCACCATCACGGTAAGCAACGGTTTGCCCGACATATCCACCGTAGCGGCAACGAAAGCTGTTGCTTCAGGCGACGCGGCACGCACGCCAAAAGCCACGTTCTTCACCACATCCGGCATACGCACGCCGCCTAATGTAACCAACTTCACACCGGCAGTCTGAGTAGCCTTTTCAAGCAACTGCTGTGTGAGGTTGTTCACACGCTCCTTGAAGTACTCCTCCACCTCTTTGTGCAAATCGGCATTTTCAGCTATCGAGCGGCGCAATGCAGCCACCACATCCGGGGCATTGTTGAGCATTCCCGCCATTTCACGCATGGTCCGTGCCAACTCATCCATGGCATTCTCCACGGCCTCACCCGTTATAGCCTCTATACGGCGTATGCCGGCAGCAATACTGCTTTCCGAGACTATGCGTATCATACCTATGTTACCGGTATTGTCTACGTGTGTGCCACCGCACAGCTCCACAGAGTCACCATACTTGATCACACGCACCTCTTCACCATATTTCTCGCCAAACAGCGCCATGGCACCCATCGCCTGAGCTTCGGCTATAGGCACATTCCTGCGTTCGTCGCGGGATATGGCATCGCGCACCTTGGCATTGGCTTTATGTTCCACCAGGCGTATCTCCTCCGGAGTGAGTTTCTGGAAATGGGAGAAATCGAAGCGGAGCAATTCAGGCGATACATACGAGCCTTTCTGCTCCACATGTGTGCCCAGCACCTCACGCAGAGCTTCATGCAGCAAGTGAGTGGCGGTATGGTTGCAAGAAGTAGCGCGACGTGCCTTTTCATCAATCTTGGCAACAAAGCATCCCGACGGATTCGAAGGCATCTTCTTTACAAGATGCACAGCCATACCGTTCTCACGCTTTGTATCGTACACCTCCACCTCTTCACCATCGACTGAAGTAAGGGTACCACGGTCACCGACCTGTCCACCCATCTCGGCATAGAACGGAGATTGAGCCAACACTATCTGATAATACTCACCCTTCTTCTGCTTAACCTTTCGGTAACGCAATATTTCGGTATTGGCTTCAGTACAGTCATAGCCCACAAACTCAGGCTCGCCTTCATTCACCACAGTCCAGTCATCGGTCTCCACAGCGGCGGCATTGCGGGCACGTGTCTTCTGCGCCTGCATCTCCACATCGAATCCGGCTTGGTCGAGCGTCATGCCGTTTTCTTTCAGTATCAGCTCCGTCAGATCGAGCGGGAAACCGTAAGTATCGTAAAGCACAAAGGCCTCTTTTCCGGAAATCTCCGACTTACCGGCTGCCTTGGCAGCAGCTATCGCGCCATCGAGCATCTTTATACCATTCTCAAGAGTACGCAGGAACGAATCCTCCTCCTCTTTGATAACCTTCATGATAAGCTCACGCTGGGCAGGCAATTCGGGATAAGCCTCGCCCATACTCTCTATCAGGGTATCTATGAGCTTGTACATAAACGCCTGCTTCTGTTCCAGGAACGTATAGGCATAGCGCACCGCACGGCGAAGTATACGGCGTATCACATAACCTGCCTTGGCATTGCTCGGGAGCTGCGAATCGGCTATCGAGAAAGCTATGGTACGCACATGGTCGGCAATCACGCGCATGGCTATATCCACCTTGGCGTCATCTCCATACTTCTTGCCGGAGAGCGATGCTATCTTACCGATGAGCGGAGTGAACACGTCGGTATCATAGTTGGAGGTTTTGCCCTGCAGAGCCATGCACAGACGCTCGAATCCCATACCGGTATCTATAACCTTTGCAGGCAGCGGTTCGAGTGAGCCGTCGGCTTTACGGTTATACTGCATGAACACCAGGTTCCATATCTCTATCACCTGCGGATGGTCATGGTTCACTAGTTCGCGACCGGGCTTGGCGGCACGTTCAGCGTCGCTACGCAGGTCTATATGTATCTCCGAGCAGGGACCGCAGGGACCTGTATCGCCCATCTCCCAGAAATTGTCATGCTTGTTACCATTGATTATATGGTCGGCAGGGAGATGGCGTTCCCAGTATCCGGCTGCTTCGTCATCGCGGGTCAATCCCTCTTCGGGCGATCCCTCGAATACGGTAGCATACAACCGTTTCGGGTCGAGTTTCAGTACATCCACCAGATATTCCCACGCCCAGTCTATGGCTTCCTTCTTGAAATAGTCACCGAAGCTCCAGTTACCGAGCATCTCAAACATCGTATGGTGGTAAGTATCCATGCCCACCTCTTCGAGGTCATTGTGCTTACCGCTCACGCGCAGACACTTCTGCGAATCGGCAACGCGCGTATACTTCGCGGCGGCGTTACCTAATATTATATCCTTAAACTGATTCATTCCCGCATTGGTAAACATCAATGTGGGGTCATCCTTGATCACCATCGGTGCCGAAGGCACTATACGGTGGCCTTTGTCGCGGAAAAAATCCTTGAACGACTCACGTATTTCCCTAGCTGTAAGCATTGTACTATTATTGTTCTTTAATGATTTATTATCGTGATAAACTTATCTTTCTATTTTAATGTGCAAAATTACCGCTAATTTTGTATTTTTGCAACTCCACACATTAATTATATAGAATAACCACAGGCACCCTACCTCGACATGGACTCGCTGGACAAAAAATACTACAAGATATCGGAAGTGGCAACACTGCTCAATATACCCGCATCCACACTCCGATTCTGGGAAAAAAGCTTCACGGTAATCAAGCCCAAGCGCAACAACCATGGCACACGGTTCTACACCCCTGCCGACATCGACAAGATAGCCATGATACACTACCTTGTCAAGGAGCGCGGCTTGAAACTCGATGCCGCGCAGGAGCAGATACGTGCCAACCCCCAAGGCATTGAGCTACGCCACCGCACGGTGGCACGCCTGAAGCAGATGCGCGCCACCCTCCAAGGTCTTCTCGACGCGCTCCACTCACTCCGCCGCTGACCGCGCACTCAGCCCAACAGCCCCTACCTCGGCTTCACAAAACGTCCCCCGACAACGCAACACCCGACAAGCCAAATTCGGCAAATTAGACCTATTCTTTAATGCACGGCAATCGCCGTTCTGTTAATTTTTCATTACACAATTATTAAAATAATAACCAAATAGTGGTTTTGGACAAAAAAGTCCGTACCTTTGCGCGGTAATTTTGCTTAAATGCAGTAGTATTGTCTAATTGCAATAAAAAATACATTTTGTTATGAAAAAAATCTACACCACATTATTAACTCTCGCTGCGGCAACCTCCCTAACCCTCTCCGCCCAGCAACTCCCCAACGCCGACTTTTCCCAATGGGAAAGTTCCTGTGGCTCTTCCGATGCCATGGGCACAATGATGCAACGTCCCGGCAATGAACCATCTGATTGGTTTGGATCAAGCGTCAACCAAACCGTTATGGGTATCAACAAACAAGAAACTTTAATCACAAACGATAATGGCGTTCGCCTTGAAAATAAGTTTGTTGGCATCACATTTCTCGGAAAACAAATTGGTTCAACTGCGCCCGCATACATATCACTCGGCACTCCTTGGGTATATGCCGAATCAAACGTAAATAATTGTGACGGCGGGACATACGGAGGTATGGATTTCAAATATCGCCCGGATGCTATTAAAGCAGAAGTAAAACGTACTGATAGCAATGATGAAGCATCACATATTATAGTGTACAGCTGGAAAGGCACTTTTAAATCAAAAATTGGCAAAAAAGGAAGCCCCACATCTGAAAGAGATGACGTTGACCGCGCCATCATGGGTACCACATCTACAGAAAGTGGCTCCACAGGTTCATTGATTGCCAGTGCTGATTACTCTTTCACCACCACCGGAAGCAACAACCAAACTGTTGTAGTACCTTTGGAATACAAAAGCACGGACACTCCGGAGAAAATCAACGTTATAATAAGCGCCGGCGATTATTGGACTCGTGGCAACATGAAAGAAAACACCACCCTGTATGCCTACAACGTTTCACTACTATATTATTCGCGATTGGAAAGCGTATCCATAAACGGCACACCCATTGACAATTTCGCATCCGACAAATACGATTATAGCGTTGAATCGACAATGCCAGCCGAAAGCGCATTCTCATTCGCCACATTAGGCAACAGCAAGTCATCAACAGCAAAGCTCGAACTTGACCAAGATAATGCCATAGCAAAAATAACTGTTACCAACTCTAATGCAGGTGGCAATGACATAGACGGAGAGTCGCAACATATCTACACCATACAGTTCAAGGAAAACACTACCGGAGACGACTCACCCGTTTATGGCGGTAACGTTTACGGCGGTTCTCTTTCAATAGCGATGAACAACTCCACTGTCGCCGAATCAATTGAAAGCAATATCCACATCATACCTACCGGAGCTGAATCATGTACATTCGTTTTGCCTAATTTCACTTTACCTGAGGATGTATTAGGATGGGAAGTACCACTTGGCGACATTGTTGTTGAAAACGTTTCTGCAACACTCAATGGCACCTCTACCGAATACACAGGAACCGTTAAGAATTTCATGCTTGCCGATGACTCAATTGACGCAGACATCAACCTAACCGGAACCGTTGATGCCGAAGGAAAAGCCATAATGCACATCGATGTTATTTGGCACATGCCCCTTGATGAAGGCGGTTATCAGGACGTGCCTATCGGTGTGGATTTCAACGGCAACTTCTCATACGCAGGTATCGGCGGCATTGAAGCCGACAACACCGACGCTCCCGTTGAATACTACAACCTGCAAGGCGTGCGCATAGCTGCCGACAATCTCACTCCCGGCATCTACATCCGCCGCCAAGGCACCGAGGTAACAAAAATCCTCATCCGCAAATAACCCCCGCACCACACATCCATCCCCATACCAAGGTCATTAAGGCACCCCCTTAATGACCTTCTTCTTTTACAAGACATCAACAATACCCCTCCCTCATATTTTTTTCAACCAAAACCCACCCATACTTACCAATTATCCGTATCTTTGTATCAAACATCAGCCCCGGCAAAATACTCATTATCAGAATCCGCCAAGACCTTAACGTCCTTAACGTCTTTAAAGTCCTTAATCTCCCACGACCATGTCTGAATTAATACCACGCGTAGGCAACTACAAAAAACTAATCAGTTACCAAAAAGCTGACACAATCTACCAACTTACGTATTATTTCTGCCATAGATTCCTGGACAAGCGCGACCGTACTGTAGACCAAATGATTCAAGCTGCACGTTCCGGAAAACAAAACATAATCGAAGGCAGTGCAGCATCATCCACTTCTGCAAAAACGGAAATAAAACTCATAAACGTGGCAAAAGCAAGCCTAAGAGAACTCGTTGAAGACTACGAAGATTTCCTTAAAGTAAGGAATGCCAGATTATGGGAAAACGACAGTATTGAACATAATACAATGAGACGTTTAGGACGCGAACATAACGACGCTGGGTTCTTCATGAAATTAGCAAGTACCCGTAGTGCCGAAACAATCGCCAATATGACTATTATATTAATCAACCAAGCTGATTACTTATTGTATAAACAACTAAAAACCTTAGAAACAAAATTCACATCAGAAGGTGGTTTTTCCGAACGTATGACAACGTTACGTCTGGAAGCACGAAAAAAACATCCCGACAAATAACTGACAACCGCAAAGACTTTTTCTCGATTACGAAACTTCGGCGGATTTTCGCTAATTTTGCAGCATGGACGTAATCTACGAGGACAATCATATTATTATTGTCAACAAGCAACCTGGAGAGATAGTACAGGGCGACAAGACCGGCGATGAACCGCTGGTAGAGACCGTACGCCGATACATCAAGGAAAAATACGCCAAACCCGGCAACGTATTCTGCGGCGTGGTACACCGTCTTGACCGCCCGGTGTGGGGGCTGGTCATCTTTGCCAAGACATCCAAAGCACTGACCCGGCTCAATGAGATGTTCCGCAACGGCAACATCCGCAAAACCTATTGGGCAATAACACGCAATGCTCCGGCAAAGCCTGCCGACCGACTCGTTCACTATATCTCCACAGTCGAACGAAACAACAAATCCTACGCTTCCACCACACCGAAAACAGGTGCCAAAGAAGCCGCACTGAGCTATCGTGTCATAGGACACTCCGACCGTTACCATCTGCTTGAGGTCAATCTTGAGACAGGACGCAAACATCAGATTCGCGTACAATTATCATCCATCGGATGCCCCATACGCGGTGACCTGAAATACGGCGACCGCCGCTCCAACCCCGACGGCAGCATATCGCTCCAGGCACACAGTATAGAATTCGAGCACCCGGTAAGCCACCAACCCATACACATCACCGCCCCCCTCCCCTCCGACCCCCTCTGGCAAGCCTTCAACCAATCTCCCACCGATGCCACTGATAATTGACACGCAACTGCCCGCCGCCCGGACGCTCATGGAGGAAGGTCTTGTCATCAAACCGCACGGACACCATTCCGACCGGTGCCTGCGCATAGCCCTCGTCAATTTAATGCCGGTAAAACCCGACACTGAACTGGACTTCATGCGGTTGATGGCTCAATCAGCATACCCGATAGAACTGCTGCTCGTCAACACCGCATCACACTCCTGCCGCCACACTCCTGCCGAACACATGGCACGGTTCTACCGCACATTCCACGAAACTATTCAGTCAGGTCCCATACACGGCGTAATCATAACCGGTGCCCCGCTCGAATTTGTCAAATTCGAGAATGTGGATTATTGGCATGAAATAACCGGCATATTCAGCTATCTGCGTCAACACCGCACACCCACGCTCTATATCTGTTGGGCAGCATTCGCCGGGCTGTATTTCCATCACGGAATACCCATGGAAATACTACCCACCAAAATATCGGGTGTATATCACCACCGCATCCTTTCTGCCACCGACCCTCTGATGCATGGCATTGACGATGGATTCACCATACCACACAGCCGATTTGCATCATGGAACCGCCGGCATCTCACAGCCGACCCGCAGCTCCGCATCATCGCCGAAAGCACCGATGCAGGAATCTACATGGCAGCCCACGAAACATATCCGGAATACTACATCACAGGGCACGGTGAATACGCCCCCCTGACCCTCGACAGTGAGTACCGCCGCGACCTCTTTAAAGGGATGCAACCATCCATACCCCGCAACTACTACCCCGACGACAACCCCGGTAATCCGCCTGTCGACACATGGCACCTCACAGCCACACGCATAATGCATAACTGGATTGATACCCTTGCCGTGAACAAGCATTGACACACTACACAAAATATCGTATCTTTGTGTTACGAACACATAAAAATATACTCCATGATTGAATACATACGCGGTACCGTAACTGAACTCACACCCACATACGCCGTAATCGAATGCGGCGGAATAGGCTATATGCTCTGCATCACACTCCCGGCATACACAGCCTTGGAGGGAACCAAAGAAGCCAAGCTGCTGGTCCATGAAGCCATCCGCGAAGACGCACACCTGCTTTTCGGATTTATCAACGAGCAAGAACGCTCGCTATTTCGCTCTTTGATAGGAGTTTCAGGTGTAGGAGCCAACACGGCTCGCATGATCCTCTCATCCATTCCCGCACCCGAGCTGGAGATGGTGATTATCAGTGGCGACCACACGAAACTGAAAAATGTAAAAGGAATAGGAACAAAAACAGCCCAACGCATCATTGTTGACCTTCGTGATAAAATAAAACCTACCGGCGATTCGTTAATAAATCAGCCTGTTGTAACATCGGAAGTTTACGACGAAGCGCTTGCCGCACTGCTCATGCTCGGATTTGCACGACCTCAGTCGCAGAAAGCGTTGAAAAAGATATTCGACACCGACCCCACGGTAAAAGTGGAAGTCGCCATCAAGAAAGCTTTGGCTATGATGTAACCAACGCCGAATGTCGCGCCGATTCCCCGATGGATGGTGATAGGCGCGATTATTTTTTGCAGTGGGAAACCGACATAACAAACATACTGACATACGTGTTCGCAACCTGCGCCTGTGGTCGGCGGTGTGGGTAGGCATTGTCATATTGTCGCTTTACGGACTGGTGGCGCGCCCGCAGTATTACAAATCGGAACTACCGCCACCGGCACCTGCCGCCGTAGCCCCACCACCTTTGTCGCGTCTTGACTCCGTAATGCTGCCTTCGCCCGTTCAGCAAACCGTGCCGCAATCCTACGAAGAGCTTATGGGACGTGAATTCTCTGCCGATCTCGCCACTCCGTCCAATATACGCACCGTCACCGAATACGACCCCGAAACCGGATGCTACATCATACGCACCAAGGTCGGCGACATGGATATAGCCACACCGTTCATGCTCAACGAGCGCCAATACAACGACTGGCAACTACGCAAATCCATGCAGCAGTACTATCATCAGCGCAATGCCGAACAGTTGACCAAACCCGACAAAAAGCCGTTCGACATACTCGACATGAACTTCGCCCTCGGTCCATTGGAAAAGATATTCGGCCCAGGAGGCGTGAGCCTGAAAACGCAAGGCTCCGTACAGATAGACATGGGCATAAAATCCAACAAAACCGACAATCCGGCACTGTCACTTACCGCCCGGCGCAAAACATACTTCGACTTCAACCAAAAGATACAGGCAACCGTAGCCGCATCGGTAGGCGACCGACTGAAGTTCAACATGACCTACAACACCGATGCGACTTTCGACTTCGACTCAAAGAACATCAAGCTGCAATACGAAGGCAAGGAGGACGACATCGTAAAAAGCATCGAAGCCGGTAACGTGAGCATGACCACCGGGTCACAGCTCATACGAGGGAGCACCGCGCTGTTCGGTATCAAGGCTAAACTCCAATTCGGCAAACTCACCGCCACAGCTCTTGTATCGCAACAGAATTCCGAATCGCGCTCCGTGAGCACAAAAGGTGGTGTACAGACCACCCCATTCACCATCAACGCCGACGAATACGACCAAAACCGACACTTCTTCCTCGCTCATTTCTTCCGCGACAACTACGACCGTTTTGCTTCCAAACTGCCTTATGTAGCTTCCGGAGTGCAGATTACACGCGTTGAGGTATGGGTGACGAACAAGACCGGCAACTTCAACCAAAGCCGCAATGTGGTAGCATTCATGGACTTGGGTGAGAACAAAGTCCTTGCCAACAATTATTGGCAAGGCGACCCTGCGCTCAACAATCCCGCCAACGCGTCCAATAACCTACTTACCACCATAAAAAACGAATACCCCGACGCCCGAAACATCAACACCGTAACTCAGGCACTCGCACCACTATCGGCTTTCGGAATCGAGGGTGGACATGACTACGAGAAGGTGGAGAGCGCACGATTGCTCGGTGAAAGCGAGTACACCCTCAACGCATCACTCGGCTACATCTCATTCAAAAGCCAGATGAATTCCGATGATGTACTCGGTATAGCATACGAATACACATACAACGGTCGCGTGTACCAGGTCGGTGAATTCTCATCCGACATCACCACCACCGACCGATGTCTTTTCATCAAGATGCTGAAAGGCACCACCGTATCACCCCGGCTACCCATGTGGGACCTCATGATGAAAAACGTCTACTCGCTCGGTGCCTACCAGTTGCAAAGCTCCAACTTCAAACTGCAAATCAAATACCTCTCCGACACCACCGGCACACAGATAAATTACCTGCCTGTACCGGGGATTTCCGACAAGCCATTGCTTCAGGTCATGAATCTCGACCGTCTGGACTCAAATCAGGCATCAAATTCCGACGGATTCTTTGACTACCTCGAAGGCTACACCATACTATCCTCCAGCGGCAAAGTCATATTCCCCGTAGTGGAGCCGTTCGGTAGCCACCTCGCCGCACAGATAGGCAATCCGGCAATTGCCCAAAACTACATTTACCAAGAACTTTACGACTCCACATTGGTGGTTGCGCGCCAGTTTGCCGACAAAAACAAATTCGTACTTACCGGCGAATATCAGGCATCGGCAGGTTCTCAGATACGGCTCAACGCCATGAACGTTCCACGCGGTTCCGTCGTGGTAACCGCCGGCGGCGTCACCCTCACCGAAAACAGCGATTACACCGTGGACTATTCCATGGGTATCGTGACCATCACCAACCAGAGCATCATCGACTCAGGTCAGAGCATCAACGTCACACTCGAGAACCAGTCCATGTTCTCCACACAGCGCAAGACACTGCTCGGACTCGACCTAAGCTACAAATTCAACAAAAACCTAACCATCGGCGGTACATTGCTTCATTACGGCGAAAAAGCACTCACCGAGAAGGTCAATATCGGCGACGAAGTGGTCAACAACACCATGTGGGGACTGAACTTCGCCTACAATACCGATTTCATGTGGCTTACCAACCTCATCAACAAGATTCCCACGGTCAACGCCACTGCACCATCCCAGCTATCGCTCCAAGGCGAATTTGCCCACCTCGTACCCCACCAGCAGAAAAGCGGCTCCAACGCCGGCAGCTCATTTATCGACGACTTCGAATCGGCGCAGACCGGCATTGACCTTCGTTCACCATACGCATGGTTCCTCGCTTCCACACCCTACGACAACGGCTCCGGAGCATTATTCCCTGAAGCGGCACTGAGCAATAATGTGGATTATGGCAAAAACCGCGCACTCCTCAACTGGTACTACATCGACCGTATGTTCACCTCGCGCAACTCCACTCTCGCCCCGGGCTACATACGAAGCGACCTCAAGCAGCTATCCAATCCGTACGTGCGCGAAATCACGTCTCGCGAGATATACCCCGACCGACAGCTCACCTACGGCGAATCTTCGACCATACAGACACTCAACCTCTCCTTCTACCCCAACGAACGAGGCCCCTACAACCTCGATGCCGTCAACATTGACGAAGAAGGACGGCTCACTAACCCGGAGAAACGTTGGGGCGGTATCATGCGACGTCTCGACAACACCAACTTCGAGCAAAGCAACATAGAGTACGTCCAGTTCTGGCTACTCAACCCGTTCCTTGACCCCGAGAACCCCAATTACGACGGTGGCGACCTTTACTTCAACTTCGGTGAGATGTCGGAAGACATACTCAAGGACGGATTGAAATCATACGAAAACGGTCTCCCATACAATGGTTCCGACGAACATACCACCACTACCGTATGGGGACGCGTAAGCACCGAAAACTCCCTCACATACGCATTCGACAACAACAACTCCGCCCGACGTAATCAGGACGTAGGTCTCGATGGATTGCGCAATGACGACGAGTTCTCATTCAGCTCCTACAGTGAATACCTGAACCAACTGCGACTACGATTGTCACCCGCCACCGTCGAACGTATGCAAGACGACCAGTTCTCACCATTCAACGACCCTGCCGGCGACAACTACCATTTCTATCGCGGCTACGATTACGACAATCAGCGGCTGTCCATCCTCGAACGCTACAAACGCTACAACGGTGTGGAAGGCAACTCCCTGTCTCCCGAAGATGCTGACGAACCTTTGTACCAATCGTCACGTTCACTCCCCGACGTGGAGGACATCAATCAGGACAACACACTGAACGAATACGAACGCTACTATCAGTACAAGGTATCCATACGTCCCGAGGATCTTGTGGTGGGAAAAAACTACATCACAGATAAACAAGTGACCATAGTGCCGACACGCGACGGCAATCAGCTTGAAGTGGAATGGTACCAATTCAAGATACCTTTGAATGACTACGAAAAGGTGGTAGGCTCCATCAATGGTTTTTCAACCATACGCTTCGCACGTATGTTCATGACAGGCTTCAAGCAAACCACGCACCTCCGCTTCGCTTCACTCGAACTTGTACGCGGCGAATGGCGCCCCTACGAATTCAACCTCAACAACCGAGGTGACGCTCCTGCCGACGGACAGCTCGACATCTCCGTGGTGAATATCGAAGAAAACTCCGGACGCACCCCCGTAAACTATGTGCTACCTCCCGGAGTATCGCGCATCTCTGATTCCGAGCAGTCACAGATAGTCCAGCTAAACGAACAGTCCATGTCTCTGAAAGTAACTGGACTTAACGCCGGTGACGCACGTGCCGTGTACCGCAACACCTCGCACGACCTGCGCAACTACAAACGCTTGCAGATGTGGGTACACGCAGAATCGCTCATTGACGATGTGACACGTCTTCAGAACGGCGAACTATCGGTGTTCGTACGTTTAGGTTCGGACGTAAAGAACAACTTCTACGAATACGAGATACCTCTGAAGCTGACCCCTCACGGCAAATATAGCGATTCATCATCCGACCGTTACATCGTTTGGCCGGAATCAAACTACCTCAATTTCAAGCTCCAGTCGCTCGTCGAGTTGAAAAAGGAACGCAACCGCGCCAAACGCGACGAAGAAGAGGGTGTAGGCTTCGGCATACTCTACACTGGACGCGACCCCGAGAATGAAAACAACCGTATTGCCGTGATGGGCAATCCCTCGCTGAGCGATGTCCGCGTGATGCTCATAGGCGTACGCAACAATTCTTCCACCATAAAGGATGGTATCGTATGGGTCAACGAACTTAAAGTTACCGACTTCGAATCAGCAGGCGGATGGGCAACCGAAGCGTCGGCATCATTGTCGCTTTCCGATATAGCCACTTTCAATTTCGGTGCACACCTCGAGAGTGCCGGATTTGGCGGAGTCGACCAAAGCCTGAACGAAAGGCGCATGGACGACTACTCACGCTACACATTTGCGGTACAGGCAGATTTAGGACGCTTCCTGCCGGAGAAAGTCAAATTGCGCGCACCCATATTCTACTCTATCACTAAAGAAAAGACCACACCGAAATACAATCCCCTTGACCAGGATGTCCTGTTGAAGGACGCTCTTGATGACGCAGCCAACAAACAGGAAAAAGACTCCATCGAGGCATTTGCCATCGAACGCTCCACACAGCAGAGTTTCAGTATATCGGGATTGAACTTCGACGTACGCAGCAAGAACCCCATGCCCTGGGACCCCGCCAACTTCACTGTCAATTTCTCATTTAATAAAACAGCGAAATCCGACCCAACCACAGAATACGAGAACCTCAATGACTACCGCGGCAGCTTCCAATACAGCTATACCCCCTATATTAAGCCGTTCAAGCCATTTGAGAAACTGATAAAATCCAACAAGAAAAACATCCGGTTCTTCAAAGACTGGGAACTCAACTGGCTGCCCAACTCCATATCCTTCCTCACCACCATGTCCCGCTACTACTACGAGCAACAGACACGTAGCGAAACCGATGTCAACTTCAAACTGCCCGTATCCGTAAGCAAGAACTTCCTATGGGACCGTCAGCTCGCCATAACATGGAACATCACCAAATCTCTCAATCTATCTTTCAACTCCAATACATCGGCACGAATCGAGGAACCCATTGGTGCCGTAAACCGCAAATTGTTCCCTGACAAATACCGCGAATGGCGTGATACCGTATGGCAAAGCATACTCCATTTAGGGACACCTTGGGCGTACAACCAGACATTCGTGGGCAGCTATCGCGCTCCATTCAATCGCATACCCATACTTGACTTCCTCTCTGCATCCGCATCCTACAACGCCACTTACCGTTGGGACCGCGGCGCCACAGTGGAGGATGTCAATTTAGGCAACACCATCAGCAATCAGGCTGCATGGAATGTCGACGGACGCATCAATTTCGAGGGCCTGTACAACAAACATCCCTACCTGAAGAAAGTGAACACACGCTTCGCTTCGGCAAAACGCAACACCACAAATTCACGTAACGCACGCAACCGAAAACCTGCACTTCCTAAAGCTAAACGGTTTGAACGCACATTCGCCCTCAAACCCGACACATCCATAATCATCAAGCATAATCTCCGCAACCGTAAAGTCAAAATCACCGCCACAAAAGTCAATGACAAGACTCCGGTCAACATCAAATCACGTGTCATAGATGCCAACAACGTGGAGATTCTAACACATGGTACCGACAATGTGAAGTTCACCATTGTCGAGATACTCAAAGAGAAGAACAGCTTCTGGGACGAAGTGGGCGAATACGCCGCACGTTTTGCCATGAGCACCCGCAGCGCCACACTGAGATGGCGCGACACTCGCTCCATGTCCCTGCCATTATTCTCGCCCAATATCGGCAACGCCTTCGGACAATCAGGCAGCTACGGTCCTCTGGCTCCTGGTCTGGACTTCGCTTTCGGATTCACCGATGAAAGCTACATAGACAAAGCCAAGGAACGCGGATGGCTCATGACCACCGACGGACAGACATCTCCGGCTATATATTCCCACACCAATGAACTCAACCTCGAAATAGTTCTCGAACCCATACGCGGCTTGAAAATCCAACTCACAGGCAACCGTACCGACAACCGTACCCGGCAAGTCCAGTTCATGTACGACGACATGCCCACCACCCTTGCAGGAAGTTACACCAAGACCCACTGCGCCATAGCCACCGCATTGCGCGGCTCCAGTGCATCCAACGGCTACGAAAGCGAGACATTCAATAAGTTCATTGAAAACATACCCATCGTAGCCAACCGTATCGAACAGCAGTACCGCGGACTCAACTATCCCACCACCGGTTTCATGGCCGACAACATACACGCCGGCAATCCCTTCGATCCGGAGGTAGGAACCGTGAGCCGCACCAGCAGCGACGTGCTTATACCGGCATTCATGGCTGCCTATACCGGTACCGACGCCCGCAAACAATACCTCGACCCGTTCCCATCGTTTGCCAAAGTACTGCCCAACTGGCGTGTCACTTACGAAGGACTGGTCAACATCGGCAACCTCCGCCGATTCTTCAAATCATTCACACTCTCCCATGCCTACCAATGTACATACACCGTCGGTTCATACTCATCCTATCTTAATTGGTTAAGCGCTGATGGCAAACTCGGATTCACACTCGACGAGCTCACCGGACAGCCCATTCCATCATCGCCCTACAATATTTCATCCGTGGCAATCATGGAACGCTTCGCACCACTTATCGGAGCGGCTGTAACCTTACAGAACAATATGAGCGTAAACGCAGAGTTCCGTGAATCACGCACACTCACCCTCAACACCTCGGCAGGTCAGGTGGTGGAAGCATCGCAGCGCGGCATCACCGCCGGCATCGGTTATAAGATTATCGGATTCAACACCGTGTTGAAAATGCGCGGCTCACAGCAAGGCATAAGCAATGACCTTACCGTCAACGCCGATTTCTCCTATATGCAGAATCAGGCACTGATACGTCGCATCGAGAATAGCTTCACCCAAGCCACATCCGGTTCACGTACCATTTCATTCAACCTCACAGCCAATTATATACTCAGTCGGCGTATGACCATAGGCATGTACTTTGAGCACCAGATCAACACCCCCTTGGTATCATCCACCGCCTATCCCACCACCAACACCGCCTACGGCATATCCTTTAACTTCTCTCTCGCCCGTTAACCACAACACATCATCACTTATGGCAAGCTATCTGCAAATTGAAGACCTCACCAAGAGTTATGGCGACCGAATACTTTTCGATTCTGTCACATTCGGTGTCAACCAAGGCGACAAAATAGGACTCATAGCCAAAAACGGCACAGGCAAAACCACTCTGCTCCGTATCATTGCAGGCATAGAAGCCCCCGACAGAGGTAACGTGACTTTCCGTGCCGACATTCGCACCGGCATAGTGCAACAAACACCCGAATTCAATCCCGACTCCACAGTACTCGAAGCTTGTCTAAACTCCGACACTGAGACATGCCATATAATCGAAGCCTACGAACAGGCGGTTGCTTCCGGCGAATCCGATGCCATCAACCAAGCCATGCAGCGCATGGAAGCCGAGGGAGCATGGGACTATGATGACCGTCTCAAGCAACTGCTCCACCAGCTTCATATAACCGACATGCATGCCCCCATGCGTACACTCTCCGGTGGACAACAGAAACGTGTGGCAATCGCACGTACCATTCTCGACAATCCCGACCTTATAATACTCGACGAGCCGACCAACCACCTCGACATAGAAATTATCGAATGGCTCGAGTCGTATCTCAAACGGCAGAATGTGACACTGCTCATGGTCACACACGACCGTTATTTTCTGGATCGCGTATGCAATAAGATTATCGAGATTGACCGTGGCGAAATTTACACCTACGAAGGCAACTACGACTACTATCTGCGTAAACGCGGTGAACGCATCGAAGCACTCAGTGCTGAACTCGCCAAAGTCAAAAACACACTTCGCAAGGAACAGGAGTGGATGCGGCGCCAGCCACAGGCACGTGCCGGAAAAGCTAAATACCGTATTGACTCATTCTACGATTTAAAGGAACGTGCGCGTGCCGACTATTCTGAGAAGAACATAAACATAGACAATATCGGCTCGGGGTACATCGGCTCAAAAATCTTCGAAGCCCAACATGTGTCTAAACGTTGGGGAGACAAAGTGATTCTTGACGATTTCAACTATATTTTCGCACGATACGAAAAGTTAGGAATCATAGGACACAACGGCGCAGGAAAATCCACATTCATCAAGATGCTCCAGGGACTCGTACAAGCCGACAGCGGGACTTGGGACATAGGTACCACAGTTCGATTCGGATACTACAGTCAGGATGGCATATCATTCGATGACAATAAAAAGGTCATTGATGCCGTATCGGAAATAGCCGACGACATAATTATAGGCGAGAACCGTAGGTACACCCCTATGCAATTCCTCACACACTTTCTCTTCTCTCCTGCCGACCAACAAAAATACATCCATACACTCAGCGGCGGAGAGCGGTGCCGGTTGCATCTGGCAACGGTGCTCATGCGTCAACCGAATTTCCTGATTCTTGACGAACCGACCAATGACCTCGACATAGTGACCCTTGGCATTCTTGAGGAATACTTGCGCGAATTTAAAGGATGTATGATAGTCATATCTCACGACCGTTTTTTCCTTGACAGCATTGTTGACCATCTTTTCGTATTCGAGGGCAACGGCGTTGTAAAAGATTTCCCCGGCAACTATAGTGATTACCGGCAATGGGCGTCAGAACAAGCAAAAATAGAGAAAGAACAGCAGAAAGCAAACACCCCGGCAAATACTAACGTAAAGCCCCAACGCACTGAACGGCCGGCTCGAATGTCATTTAAGGAACGGAAGGAATTTGAATCACTGACCGAGGAAATCGACACTCTCACTGCTGAAAAACAGCAACTCGACCAATTGTTTGCGTCCGGCGAGGCCATCCCCGACATCGCTGAGAAGTCGGCGCGATATACCGAAATCACCGCTTTGCTTGATGACAAAGAGATGAGGTGGCTCGAACTCTCGGAACTTTCATAACCATATCCACGTGCGGAGCGTTAATATACCATGACCGCCAATAACCACAGATCCATTTTACTACGGTGGACGCATAAGCTCAAACTTATGCACAAGGGCTTCATACGTTTCACTCATCGCAGTCTCAGCTCCATACAGGCGTTTTCATCCGTACTTATGTTATTGTCGGTCATAGCGTCCATAGTGAGTCTGGTATGTCTGGTAATCCATGCCGGTTACGAACACACATATTCAGAATACCTGACCATACGGCATATACTTCGGGCGGCACAGGGGATATTCATAACCAATGTGGTATTCAATCTGATATTCAACCTCGCACATACCGTCCGACAGACCAGAAGCGTCAAATGGATTGTTGACATAGCCATACTCGTCACACTCCTTCCTTGGATTTACCCGCATCCACAGAATCCCTGGCTGCCTTGGCTCGAACAGATTCTGTATTCCAACATACTCCTTTATTCCGCGCTCGCAGCCTATGCGATACTCACCTTATCCTACGCCATGCTACGCATGGTCGGAAAGCGCACCAACCCCTCGCTACTGCTCTCCGGAAGTTTCTTTGCGTTCATTATTATAGGTTCATTCCTGCTCATGCTGCCCAAATGCACCTACGGGGGCATTGACTATATCGACGCCCTTTTTGTCAGTACAAGTGCTGTATGTATAACCGGACTCACGCCTATCGATGTCTCCGTGACGTTCACACCGCTCGGACTGCTCATTCTCGCTTTTCTCATTCAGATAGGGGCATTGGGTGTAATGACATTCACCAGCTTTTTCGCACTCTTCTTCAGCGGCAGCACATCTATTTACAGCCAACTCATGCTCAAGGACATGATTTACTCCAAAAGTATGAATGCCCTCATACCCACCCTGCTCTACATATTGTCGTTCACCCTCGCAGTCGAACTGCTTGGGGCCGTATTCATATTCCTCTCCATCCACGACACGATGTCGCTCCCGCTCGATAAGGAAATACTGTTTTCCTTATTTCACTCACTCTCGGCATTCTGCAACGCCGGATTCTCGAATATACCCGGGGGTATGTCCAATCCATTGCTTCTACACGGCAACCTCTCCATCTACTGGATTATGAGTGCGTTAATAATAGCCGGCAGCATAGGTTTTCCCATATTGGTCAACTACAAGGATGCCTTGCATCAGTATATTCGCGATATATGGCGCAAACTACGTCGACGCAACACAGAGATACGCCCGGTGCATATCTACAATATGAATACAAAAATTGTACTATTCACATTCACCATGCTTTTCTTGGTAGGAGCCGTGTTGTTTTTCATTCTGGAATACGACAACACTCTTGCCGGTATGACTCTCGGTGAACGGATTACACAATCCGTATTCAATTCCGCCACACCCCGAAGCGCAGGATTCTCATCCGTGAATCCCGCACGATTCCTCAACGTCACATTGGTATTGGTATTGTTTCTTATGTGGGTAGGAGGAGCCTCGCAGTCTACCGGCGGTGGTATAAAAGTCAACACCTTCGCCGCGATATGGCTCAATCTGCGTGCCATAGTCACCGGTGCACCCAGTGTCACCGCCTATAAACGCACCATATCCTTAGGCTCCATTCGTAGAGCCAACGCCGTAGTTGCCATATCCATTATATCTTATCTTATAGTATCTCTGATATTATTATGGCTGGAGCCGCACCTTCCAGCCCGCGACCTGCTGTTTGAATCCTGTTCGGCACTCTTCACTGTAGGCTCATCGCTCGGTATCACCTCCCAACTATCCCCGGCGTCAGAAATATTGCTTTGCGTAGCCATGTTCCTTGGTCGCGTCGGCATAATATCGCTGCTCACAGGCATTGCCCGCCGGCGTCATGCAGCCGGATGCTCCTATCCCTCCGACAATATTATTATCAACTGACATATTCCCCCACACATTAAACAAGTTTATCCACCATGCGCTATCTTATAATCGGACTCGGCATATACGGCTCCAACCTCGCCATTGACCTCGCCAATATGGGACACGAAGTAATAGGAGCTGACAAAGACCCGTCATTGGTCGAATCCATAAAGGACCTGATATCGACCGCCTACATCATCGATTCCACCGACGAGACATCCCTTGCGGTCCTACCGTTGAAAAACGTCGATTTAGTGATTGTAGCCATTGGTGAGAACTTCGGTGCCAGCATTCGCACCGTCGCCATACTGAAGAAACTTGAAGTGCCGCACATCTACGCCCGCGCCATAGATAAGCTGCATGAATCTATACTCGAAGGTTTCAATATCGACCGCATAATCACACCTGAGCAACGTGCCGCATCCGACCTCGTCAATGAAATGGGTGTGGGCGGAACCATCGAATCTCTGAAAATTGACGATGACTACTATGTACTCAAGTTCCGCATCCCGGACTTTTTCGTAGGTATGCGCTACGCATCGCTCGACATGGAGAAAGATTACTCACTACGCCTGATTGCCGTATCTCGCAGGACGCAGTCCAAAAATATACTTGGTATCTCACGGCAACACTACAAATTACTGGAGGATTATACCTCCGATGACCTACGTGTACAGACCGATGACATAATCACATGCATCGGTACAGCATCAGCTTATAAGTCACTGTTCGACCATCTCAATCCATAGCGTCACCCATGCGGTGTTAGGAAAATACCGTACTATTTAGTAACTTTGGAGTGCGTTACCGCACAGGTACACGCATCCTGATTTTTTATATTTCCATAACACCCAATACACTTTGGATGAATATTTAGACAAACTGAATCCGCAGCAACGCGATGCCGTGACCTATACCGACGGTCCGGCTTTGGTGATAGCCGGAGCCGGCTCAGGCAAGACTCGCGTGCTCACATATAAAATCGTACATCTGCTCACCCATGGTTATGAGCCGTGGCGAATACTCGCGCTTACATTCACCAACAAGGCGGCGCGGGAGATGCGGGAACGTATCGAACAGCTCGTAGGACCGAAAACGGCATCCCGTCTATGGATGGGGACATTCCACTCCATATTCGCACGTCTGCTACGCCAGAACGCCGAACGCATAGGCTACAAATCCAACTTTACCATCTACGATACCGCCGATAGCAAGTCGCTTGTCAAATCCATAATAAAAGACATGGATCTTGACGATAAGATTTACAAACCATCGGCTGTGCTATCAGCTATCTCAGCGGCGAAAAACGCACTCATATCGCCGGAAAAGTATGCGACGCTCAAAGATGTGATGGACGCTGATAAACAAAGCCGCCGACCATTGATTTATTCCATATACCGCACATACCGCGACCGCTGCTTTTCATCCGGAGCCATGGACTTCGATGATTTGCTATACTACATGAACGTGCTGCTGCGCGACAATCCCGACCTGCTGCATCACTATCAGGAGTTTTTCCGGTATGTACTCGTCGACGAGTATCAGGACACCAATTTCGCACAGCATGTTATTGTATCACAACTATGCCGCGAAAATCAAAACTTATGTGTTGTCGGCGACGACGCCCAAAGCATCTATTCTTTCCGTGGTGCCAATATCAGCAATATCCTCAATCTGAAACGCGGATACCCGAACTTGCAGATATTCAAGCTGGAGCAGAACTACCGCTCTACACAGAATATAATCAATGCCGCCAATTCTCTGATTGATAAAAATACGCAGCAGATAAAAAAGAACGTTTTCTCAAAAAACGAACCTGGACAACGAATAGAAGTGGTACAATCCTACAGCGACTTTGAGGAAGGTTATCTGGTTGCCAACCGCATATCGCAGGTAAAGATGCGGTCACACGACAGTTTTGAGGATTTTGCCATACTTTATCGCACCAATGCCCAAAGCCGTGTACTGGAGGAATCTCTGCGGAAACGCAACATCCCTTACCGAATCTACGGAGGGCTGTCGTTCTATCAACGTAAAGAGGTCAAGGATGCAATAGCCTATTTCCGATTGGCGGTCAATCCCTACGATGATGAGGCACTGAAGCGCATCATTAACTATCCAGCACGTGGCATCGGCGAGACCACGGTCAACAAGCTTTGGCGATGCGCCATCGACAATAAGGTGAGCATCTGGGATATAATTACGAATCTCGACACATACACCCCGGGGGTAAATTCCGGTACGGCAAAGAAACTAACCGCCTTCAGCGACATGATTCAGCGGTTCATAGACATGAACAGGCAAGGAGCCACAGCCGAGGAGGTCGCCGCACGTATCATTGCCGATACCCGTATCCTTGCAGTACTACTTACCGACAATACACCCGAAAATCTCTCAAAACAGGAAAATATCAACGAACTGATGTCGGGTGTAAGGGAATTTGTGTTGAACCGCACTGAAGAAGGCAACGACGACCTGTCGCTCACATCATTTCTCGGAGAGGTATCTCTTGCCACCGACCAGGATTTGGAAGAGGGCGACGATGCCCAGGAACGCGTCACACTTATGACCGCTCACGCTGCAAAGGGATTGGAGTTCAACAATGTATTCATCGTGGGCGTAGAGGAGGACCTTTTCCCTTCCGCAATGAGCAACGGCTCACTGAGCGAGATTGAGGAGGAACGCCGTCTGCTGTATGTCGCCATCACGCGGGCACGTAAATTCTGTATGCTCAGTTACGCATCCTCACGTTACCGTAATGGCATGACCACCATGTGCTCGCCATCACGTTTCATTCGCGATATCGACCCTGCGTATCTGCAATTGTCGTCGGGTACCGTATTGTCCACCCCCAAGCCGTCATTTGCATCATACAGATCCTCATATCACACTCCGGCTTCGGCTCCACGCCGTTCCTCTGCAACATCCACCTCCGCACCTGCACCGGCGCCCAATCAACCCGCAAAGGACACCAATGTTCCGGGAGCTGCCATACACAAAGCCGGGGAGCTGGAAGTAGGCACCGTAATCGAGCACACACGTTTCGGGCGAGGAACTGTAACCGATATTGATACCACCCAACCCGATACCCGTATAACGGTAGATTTCGATAATACCGGCGAACGCGTATTGCTACTTAAATTCGCACGATTCTCCATCATACAATAGAGTCACACCTATGAAAGAACAGGACATCCCTACCCCATTTTATATCGTTTACGAAAATAAGCTTCGCAAGAATCTTGAACTTATAGACAGCGTCCGCCGGCGTGCGGGCGTGGAGATAATAATGGCATTCAAGGCAAATGCCCTTTGGCGCACATTCCACATCATCAGGGAATACGGATTCAAATTCACCGCATCATCACTCAATGAACTGATGCTCGGCAACAAGCACCTTGGCACCAAAGCCCACAGCTATTGCCCTGCCTATACCGAATCCACCATACACGATTTCCTCAATGGCTCGTCACATATCACATTCAATTCGCTCAAGCAATTCGAGCGGTTCAAGGATGTCACACTCAAAGCCGGAGTATCAGCCGGACTGCGTGTCAATCCGCAATGTTCAGTAATCGAGACCGACATTTACAATCCCGCCCTGCCCGGTTCCCGCTTCGGAGTTACCGCCGACATACTTGGAGAACGGTTACCCGACGGTATCGATGGACTACATTTCCACGCATTATGCGAATCATCGGCCGACGACCTCCGTCATGTGCTTGAAGCCTTTGAGACACAGTTCGGCAAATATCTGCCACAGATAAAATGGGTCAACATGGGGGGCGGACATCTCATGACACGTCACGGCTATGACGTGGATGCCCTTGTCGAGATATTGACGGCATTCAAGCAACGCCATCCGCACATAAGCATCATACTTGAACCCGGCAGCGCATTCACATGGCGCACCGGCGACCTCATCACATCGGTGGTCGATGTTGTTGAGAACCAAGGCATAAGTACAGCCATCATCGATGCTTCCTTTGCATGCCACATGCCCGACTGTCTTGAAATGCCATATCAGCCCTCCATAACCGAAAGTGTCGATGCCACAGAAGGTACTTATACATACCGCATGGGGGGTAACTCCTGTCTAAGCGGTGATTTTGTTGGCGATTGGCATTTTGCACATCCCCTCACCGAAGGCGACCGCCTTCGCTTCGAGGACATGAACCATTATACGACGGTAAAGACCAATATGTTCAACGGCATACAGCACCCCTCGATAGTATTAAGCGACAAGGATGGTGAATGCGAATACCTGAGACGCTACACATTCGATGACTATGAATCGCGAATGGACTGATACTTCTTACAAAAACTACCAAGATTATGGAACCGACGCCAAAATACTCCGTAATAGTACCGGTTTACAACCGAATAGACGAGGTCGACGACCTGCTCAAAAGTCTCGTTGCGCAAACATTTACCAACTTTGAGGTAATATTGATTGAGGACGGGTCGACACAACCATGCCTGCCGGCAGTTGAAAAATACTCCGGGAATCTTAATGTAAGATATTATTACAAGGACAATGAAGGCCGTTCCATAGCACGCAACTACGGTCTGGAACGTGCCAATGGCACATACTTCGTATTCTTCGACAGCGATTGCGTTATTCCTCCGGATTATTTCGCCACACTCAACAGCTGCCTTTCTGAAAATCCGGTAGACTGCTTCGGTGGACCCGATGCCGCTCACCAATCATTCACCCCCACTCAGAAGGCAATCAGTTTCGCCATGACATCGTTCCTCACCACGGGAGGAATAAGAGGTGGAAAGGTACAGATGGAAAAATTCGTTCCGCGCTCATTCAACATGGGCTACTCACGCAAGGTGTATGAAACCGTGGGCGGATTCCGCGAAATGTTTTCCGAAGATATTGACATGAGCACACGTGTGCGTCAGGGAGGATTCAGCATAGGACTTATCCGTCCGGCATACGTGTACCATAAACGCCGCATTGACTTCCGAAAGTTCTGGCGGCAAGTCTATGTTTTCGGCATGTCGCGCATCACCCTTAAACTTCTCTACCCCGACTCATTGAAACTTGTTCACACCCTCCCTGCACTTGCCGTAGTCATAGGGTGCATATTGGTCCTGTTGGGATTGTTTGTATCTCCGTGGTGGTTGCTGCCCATAGGTGTATACATAGTGGCACTGTTCATATCGGCACTTATATCGACACGCTCGTTTGGTATAGCGTTACGCACTGTACCGGCATCCATCGTCCAGATTACAGGCTACGGATGTGGTTTTATCAAGGCATTCATAACCAAAATAGTGCTTGGCAGGGGACGCAATATAGATGAAGAGATAGCCATACGAAAAGGCAAATAATACGTAGCCATGGAACCAAACGACCACTACACCCCTCATCACACTCGCATAGCCGACCTGAGTGACGATGACAAGCCACGTGAGAAGGCGCTGCGACACGGCATCCGCTCGCTATCCGACACCGAACTGATTGCCATCCTGTTAGGTGGCGGTATCCAAGGGAAATCCGTAATAGAACTAAGCCGCGAAGTGTACGATGCCTGCGGTAAGTCACTGAGCGACATGGCACAGATGAGCATACGCAGCATGTGCACCCGCTTTCAAGGCATAGGACCTGCCAAGGCTATCACCATTGCAGCAGCACTCGAACTCGGAGGACGCCGCAAAGACATAAAAAGTGACGTGAAACCGCAGATTAAATGTGCGGTGGATGCCTATGAGGATATTCGCAACCACGTGGAAAATCTCCCTACCGAAGAATTCTGGGTAATGCTCCTGTCGCGGTCCAACCGCGTCATAGCCCGCGAATGCATAAGTCGCGGCGGCACTGCAGCTACCGTAGTGGAACCAAAATTAGTATTCAAACGCGCCATCGAGCACCTTGCATCATCCATCATATTGGTACATAACCATCCGTCCGGAAATCTGAACCCGTCCCCTCAGGACGATGCCCTCACCCGCAAGCTCAAGGATGCCGGCTCGCTCATGGACATCAACGTCATAGACCACCTTATTATAATACCCAACGGGGGATACTATTCATACGCCGACAACGGTCGTTTATAAAACAACAGCCAACATACCTCCTCCGACATACCCATCCCCTTACCTCTAAAACATCACCGAGGGCGAACAATCTCAACACTTGATTGTCCGCCCTCGGATGATATTTTCAAAACCAAGAGGTTTTAATAGTCGTAAAGCAACTCGTAACTTTCTATTGTCAGCAACGAACCGTTGCCACCGGTGAAGTAATCACCATATTTGCTGGCCGATGCCGTAACCAATATATATTTGGGCACGCGGTTGGTAGCCACATAATCCAAATCTATAGTCACATCTATAAAATCATCAATCGGTTCACCCGACTGGAATTGTCCGTAAGCTATCACCCCCGGATCTGTAGGACTGAACAATTTACGCACGGATGGCTTGGTTCGTATCTCAAACTGCTCGTTCCAATCACCCAATGCACACCACACTATACAAGTATCAGGCTCGCCCTTCATATAACTGAAATTGGGGTTGGAGGTACTTGTATGCGTAATAGCTACGTTGGAATATTTCAACCGCGCGCGCAACTTCGTGGGGCGTTCAGTAAATTCGCGTCCGAACGCAAGAATACCGTTCGTACCATCCACCGCCACAAAATCACCGGCAAATAGATTTCCTGCCGCAAGCTTGCCAAAAACGCCGACACCGACAAATTTAGTCAACAATTGAGCGCCGCCATACGAAGTCTGCGACGTTGGGTCGTCAAGCGGTGTGGTATTGCTTTGCCCCAATGTGGTAGCCCCCTTGTTGCCGGTACCCCAGTAAGGAGTATCGTTTGCACCCCACGGGTTCCAAACCTTACCGTCCAACCACCAATTTTGGAAATTGGAATTCGGCAACTGCACTATCGAGCCGGTAGTAAATTCTATCTCGGCACTATGCTCGTCATCGCTCACAGCGCGGGCAACATACTCTGCTTCCGGCTGCAATCCTACCAATCTACCGGTAAAGCTACCGCCATCATGGGTAATCCATTCCTGAGGCACTACTGTCCAGTCATCAGCCGATGCCAAACGGTACTCAAAACCATTTGCCTTACCCACTTCAGCCGCACCATAAAGCCACGCCACATTAGTCCAGGCATCGACACGCTCAAGGTCTACACTCACATCAGTCTGTGTAATACTCAAAGTCCACTCGGTCTCTTCGCCGAATTCGGTCACCACTATTTTAACCGGATTGGTAAAATCAACATGGCTACCGACAATATCCGGCGACATCACCGCAAGCGGTCCGGCAAGTTTGAGCGTACGCACCGCGATATTATCCAACGGCTGCGCCATAGGCACCACGGCAGTAACACTGTGATTATCCACATCTATTACCGCGCTGCCTATCTGCGAACCTACCGTAAAATACCGTTCTATATTCTGCACGGCAACGATGGACCAGGTGTACTCACGATTATATAACTCGAACATCACTTCCACAGGATGCGTTAAGTTAAGCGGAGTTTCAAATATCTCGGGATTCAGGCATTCGGATTCATCCGACAACTTCCATTCCGTAACCTCCACACTCTTTATATTGGCCCATTCCGTAAGATAGATAGTCACCGTACGTGCAGCCGAATCGATATCCACAGGAGCCGCAAGCAGCTCATGCCCGTCGGCATCTGTAGATTTAACCTCGAATGTCGATACATTGGGTTGCACCCAGGGATATGGCAAATCATTGGACACACATGCCCCCAACGACACGGCGAGCATCACAGCCGCCATGCGCAATACTTTCTTATTATTAAATGTGAACACCTATTCCAAAATTAATGTTGAACAAATTGAATCTGAAATTGGCACCGCTGCTGAAGCGCGAACCCTCTTCCACTCCATCGGTTATCTGCTTCTCATTGCGCAGATGCACACCGAACACACCAAACGACACATTGAAACTGATATAGTCCATTATGAACATACACAAACCGGGGCTGAAATTCAGAGCCACCTCGGTAAGGTCAGTGCGCGTATCACGGATTTCACCGTCAAAAGGACGCTTGAACCTCGACGAGCCACTGCCGAACGACAGACATGCTTCATTGAATATGGCAAAACGCTTGGCTCGTCCCAAACCCACATAATTGCGGTAAAATACACCGAGCGAATACTTCGACGAGTAGTAACTTATATCATGGATATCGAAACTCAAATCCTCGCCCATATTCACCGACAGATGTCCGAGGTCAGCTTCCTGACGTGTGTAGTCAAATTTAAGTCCCACACACTGGTTATTACGGAAGAAATATGCTACCGTAGGACGGATGGCATACTGCTTGCCGTCAAAATCAAAATCCTTCAACGCCTGAAGAATCTCCACATCCTTGGCATCAAACTCGCCATACGAAGCCATCAAGCCAAACGACCATTGCTTCTTGGGAATAAAAAGATAGTTGAACAATCCACGGTCATATCGTCCGAAATTACGTTCGGGAATAACCAGATTCATCGTATCGGTGCCTACAATTACTTTTTCGTCCATTTCAGGATGATGCGGACGCCCCTTCACTATGCGGGACTTGACACTGTCAGCCGGCTCGGCGGCACATACCGACACTACAGCGGCCGCAATCGCAAATATCAATATCGCTATACGTTTCATATTCATTCACATTAAAGATAAAATGCCATTCCGAACTGCACGGAAAACAGATTGATTTTAAAATTGGCATGCTTGCTGTTACGATGCGCTACCTGCACCTGATTCGTTACCGAACGCGTGTGGGTATATCCGAACCCGAGCACACCTATGCTCACCTCTATCGCCGAATAATTGTTGAGGAACATCACAAAGCCCGGGGTAAGCCCCACGTTCATTGTGAAATTACGTTCGTATGTCCCTTCCAGATGGCGATTGTCACCGTCTCCTGTATAGTTGGAGAATTTAGCCTGACCGCCGCCAAGTTCGAGCTGCACCTCATTATACAATCCGAAACGGCTGCTGTTGCCCAACGATATATAGTTTCTGAAAGCCGCGGTAGCATAGAAATTCGACCTTATCGAATACAGATTATCGGCTCCGAATGTCGTATTGGAGTCAAGGATAAATTCCCCGTCCCCAAGATTGGTCTTACTCCTTTCGTATCCGAATTTCAAGCCGGCGGCCATATTGTCCTTGAACGTGTACATTGCCATCGGGGTAACCTTGAACGAATAGGTATCGCCCGACAATTTCTCGAACACAAAAAACTGATAATTATTCTGGTTGCTCTGCGAATAACCCACGCTTACACCTGTTATCCATTGTCCTTTTGGTATAAACGACACCTGTTCCAAGTCGCGTTTGAAATGCTCTTGAGCGTGCGCCACGGGAGCCGCCATAAACATGGCAATAAGCATCATCCCGACAACACGTACAAATTTCATCATACTTCTCTTTTATATGTGACTAAACTGTTTATTATCAATATGAAAATATCAAGCCATCCACCCATAGCGCACCGCCAAGCGATGTTGCGGTAGGGGCATCGGTATATGTTATCACCCGGGCGGTTTCCTCAGCTATCGAACCTACCGCGGTCGACGATGCCAACATAACCTTTATACGGGTAGCTTTCACTCCGAAATCATTATACACAAGCGGCACACTGAATGCCGTATAAGTCATTGCTGCCGACAATTCGGCCTTGGCACGGGCTATTACAATCTCCGCACCGTTCACCTCTCCGAGCACCTCCACCGAAGCAAGACCGCGCTCATTCTGCCCATTTACAGGCGGCACATACTTATAGTACCCGTTCAGTGCAGCCGGACGTGAACGGAAGCTGATACCTTCTTCGTATGTTTCCTCTCCGGTCGACGCATCGAATCCGTAAGAACCTAAAAACAATTTACCGGCTGCCTTATGAGCTATCGAGGGAATATTGCGGCTGTAATTCACATACGGCGTGGATTCCTGGCGATAATCGGGGATAGTCTCCCCGTCAGTATCCCATGCCGTACCCTGAATCTTCACGGCAAACGACCCCTCGACACAATCATATACCGAATACACCGACGGCTGCATATACCACGTATTGTGATTATTTGCCTTCATACAGAATGTCTTGGCATTTGTGTTAGCCCAATTCTTTGGTGCCGATTGGTCGTATGAAGCATAGTTCTGCTGGTTGAAAATATCCACTATATTCTGCGAATACCGTCCGCCGCTGCGCAGATTCTTATAATGGACCGCATCCTTCACCTCTTCAAAACCACCGTTGGGTATAACCGATGCCCGTTCGGTGCTTACCGTAACGGTCGGCGTAAAATCCGATGCACCGGGCGCAGAAAACATCGTCGCGGCAAAATCATACGATTTTCCTGCCGACAATTCCAGAACCTCTATCAATCCGTTTGCGTCATCACGCGCCACCGACAATTTTTTGTCACCGTTCACATACACATCAGCAAGCGACGTTATTAGTTCAAGCATATCCTTATCTTCGGGTACTATCTTCACCACTGCCCTGTAAGCAAATGCATCGACATCTATGGTAAACCGTGGCGACACTTTCTTCAATGTCATCCTCGCCTTTTCCTCACCGCAGTACAACACACGCACATCCACCGTAGCGGCAGCATCATCCGGCACTTTGAAATAAACCGAATATTCATGCCCGTCACGCTCCGAAATATCCAATATCTCGGTTTCTACCCACCGGCCATCGGCAGCAAGAGCTTCAATGCGTATATTCTCCTCAGGATTTCCCTCAGACACCAACAGTGACAAATGAGCCTGATTGACTCCAATTATCACATCCGACACACCGATTACCGTCATTTCCACCGGAAGCACACGCACGTCAAGAGAAATCGGACTTGACAATCGCCCGTTCCCACTCTTGGCCTCCAATGTAAACACATCTGTCACATCACCTGCCGAATACCGCAGGCGACCCAATAAATCAGTAAAATCCACTTCCGTCACCAACCCGATATCGTTTCTGCTCAATTTCAAGCCCAATGACTCAAATAACGCCGACACCTCCGGTTCGAGTGCAAGCAGATTTACTTCCACAGGCACTCCAGCCGAAGCCAGCGTCGCTGAACGCACAGTCAGCGTAAGCTCCTTTATACCATTACCGGCAACTTGTACGGCGACCTTGCTTTCGGGAACCGTACCCTCCACCACCTGCAATGGAACATCGGCACTGAACCCAACAGCTGAAAGTTCAGGAGCCGCCGACGCAAAAAAGCCTTGCGACAATGCTATTCTCACATCATCAGTTACTGATTTGTCATCAAACGACACCACCAGCTCAGGTGTTTCCGTTTCAGTCCCGACCACCTCTACCGACGCCTCATACAAGCGTCCGGCGAGCGCATCGGGAATAGATACCGCTTCAAAATACGCCGACTGACCATCTTCCGTAGTGACATCAAAATTCAGATCCACCATACCCGGCCGCAGATACAGACACCGTGTCTCATCCTGCGGATAAGATATGTATGCGCCACCCGATGCATGAAGCACTGCCGAAGCCGACCGGAAATAATCCCTTACCGACTGTGCATATTTCACCGACATCACGGTATTGGCAAGACGGGCGGTAACATTCAGATTAAGCTTTTCGCCGCTTGAAAGCGACACCCGCTCCGCTCCATAAAAATACGGAGTATCGAAACCCTCCTGATATTCCGACCCATAGAATACTTCTGCAAGATAAGTACCCGGGCGCAATGGCTCTTGCAACGGATAATTTGCTATGCAATCCCACGTCTTGGAATATTTGCCATCAGCAGCCGACAAACGGAATCCCATTTCCGATGCTTCAGGCACATTCTCCACCACCGTATTGGAAACACCGTTCACCGTAGCCACCGAGACATCGACATTGGCCGACGGTTGGAGCAATGCCGAGCCTATACGCTGCTCGCTGGTATCTTCGCTACACGATGCCATAAACGATGCCAACAAAATGCTCACGGCACAAACAGCAATCAGTACTCCATACTTTTTCACAATCGGTTCTTATCTTATCAGCACCTGACAACAGGCACCTACTATTGACAATTTTAATAATTATTGTGTAAAGATAATCCTTTTTCACCGAATGGCGCACGGAACCGACATTAAAATTCGTTAACATGGCAACGCTCGTATATCTTCATTGACTATTTAGTAAAAATACCTTACCTTTGTGACATATAGCACATAAACCCTTTGCTCAAACTCATAAACAAATCAACATGAAAAAAGGCATATTTTCCTTAATAGCGGTTATGATATTAGCCGCAATTCCCGCCCACGCATTCGACATAAAAGACGCGTTGAAAAAGATTGGTTCCAAGGACAGCACCTCTACATCAAGCGGTCTCGGTTCCATCCTCGGCAACCTGCTGTCTACCGACAAGATAGAGCTGAAATCCATGGTAGGTAACTGGAGTTACTCCGCTCCGGCAGTATCATTCAAAAGCGACAACCTCTTGAAGAAAGCCGGCGGCGCTGCCGCATCCGCAACAATTACCGGGAAGCTCGCGCCCATATACAAGACTGCGGGATTCGACAAAATGACACTGACCATTGCCGAAGACAGCACTTTCAGCATGAAAGTACGTGGCATCACTCTTAAAGGTACCATAGAAAATGTGTCCGACAATTCCTCAGATGCCAATTTCATATTCAACTTCAAAGTCGCAGGCAAAATAAAAGTTGGCAAGATGAATACTTACGTGACCAAAAACGCGGCAGGCAATATGAGTATCACATTCGACGTCTCAAAGCTCATCACTTTGGTGGAGAAAGTAAGTACATTCACCAACAACAGCACTCTTAAAAGCGCATCCGCCCTACTTAACAGCTACGACGGGCTTTGCGCCGGATTCGAACTCAAGAAACAATAAACCGCCTGCGATTGCGGCATTCAACCGATGAAGATTACGTTTTTAGTCCCACCATCGTTCGACGACGAACGTCCTGCCGAACGTAGCGCCGGATGTACTCGCGTGGTGGTGCTCGCGCCCAACATCTACGAACTCACCATGGCGGCGGTACTTGAACAGGACTCACGCTATGATGTCAAATATCGCGATTTCGTTTACAACGGAGCCACTACGGAGCAATTCATTGAATTTATCAACGGCGATGACAGCGACATTTACATAATCTGGGGGGTAAATCTGTCATTCGACACCGATATGAATGCCATCGGATGCATACGGCAGGCACATCCCCACACACCAGTAATACTTCTCGGCCCCGGTCCCACATACTTTACACATAAATATCTAAAACACAACGATATCATAATAGTGCGCGGTGAACCGGAAGCTACATGCGCCGAGCTAATTGACCACTTGTACAACCGCACCGACTGGAGAGGTATCGACGGCATAAGCTATCGTGGGACCGACGGCAATGTCGTGACAAACAAGCCACGGAAATTAATCAACGACCTTGACTCCCTCCCCTTTCCCGCACGCCATCTCGTAGCCGACCACACGTTCCATAATCCCAAGCTGAAGACAGGGCCGTACACCACGATGTTCACCTCGCGCAACTGTCCGTTCCACTGCATATATTGCGTGCCGTCATCACTCTCTTTTGCACGCGAAATCGAATCTCGCAGAGCCACAGGACACAAACCGGCCATCGGATTCCGCACCATAGCAAGCATCGAAAAGGAAGTGGCTATGCTACACGAACAAGGCTACAAAGCCATCGGATTCATGGACGACAATTTTATATGGAATGCCGAACGCACACGTGCCATCTGCGACATAATGCGTCAATACGGTATGGTATGGGGATGCGAGGCCCGCGTCGATGCCATAACACCCGAGATAGCACGTATGCTTGGTGAGAGCGGATGCCGGTACGTGGATTTAGGTGTGGAGTCCTTCGACGACGCCATATTGGAGTACGTGAAGAAAGGCATAACCGTAGCCGACATATACCGCGCCATCAGCGAACTGAAAAAGAACAAGGTTCCGGTAAAACTCAACATCCTCATAGGAAGTTCTCCTCTCGAAACTAAGCAAACAGTAAAAAAGACACTGAAAGAAGCAAAGAAACTCGGTGTCGATCAAGTGATGTTCAACATCGTGTCACCATTCCCTGGAACGGAGTATTACAAACAGTGTGTCGACAACGGATGGCTCGCCACCCCCGACTATGTTCCTACCGACGTGCAGCGCCACTCCATACTCAACCTCCCGTCCATATCCGCCAAGGAGATGGAACACCTGCTGTTCATGAACAATCTGCGCTTCTTCCTCTCCCCCCGGTTTATTATCAGACATATATGCCGCTTCAAATCTTGGTCGGAATTCACAAGTGCGCTGAAGTCGCTGAAAATAAAATTATTCAATTAGTCTCCCAATCCTTTTGATGCGACTATCAGTAATCATACTCACGCATAACCAATATCACTACACCCGGCAATGCCTGCGCTCCGTCACCGACTGTCTGGCAAATGACTCCGATACGGAAATAATAGTGGTAGACAATGGTTCAACTGACCGCACCATAGATATGATTTGTGAATCATTTCCTGACGTCATCACCATACGCCTTCCTCAGAACCGGGGAATAGCCTACGGCAGAAACACAGGCATCAAAGCATCACGCGGACGTCATATCCTGCTGCTCGACAACGATACCATAGTCAACGCCAAGGCAATTCATACCCTGGAAGCGACACTCGACAATGCGCCTGACATAGGAATCTGCGCACCCCGACTGTGCGACACCTCCGGCAAAACACAGTCCAGTTTCAAACGCTATCCCGGAATCATGGAAAAAGCTCTGAACCTGCTTGACCGTTCACGCTCATCCGCCCGCGATATACCTGACGGACCCATCGAACCCGACTATGTAATCGGTGCATGCCAGATGATTTCCCGGGAAGCCTTAAACAAAACAGGCTTGCTTGACGAATCTATATTTTTCGGACCTGAAGATGCCGACCTATGCATCCGTATGCGACAGGCAGGCTACCGTGTTGTCTATTTACCATCGGTCCATATCATCCACCATTGGCAACGGTCCACAGCAGCCAATCCCCTCTCCGCTCTCGGGCGTAAACATATAGCCGCCCTCATTCATTTCTACCGCAAACACCACCGGTGGATATGACCGGATATAATTCGGGAGCACTCCAGCCGGAGCACTCCCGAACTTTACGGTATTTACGGAAATAATCCTATTTCAACGTATATACAAGATCCATTTGCGAAGTCACACCGCCCGACGACTCAGGAATATCCGATGCATTTTCAACCAGATAAACCTTCACCTGAGATACAGCCGTGGCAAGTTGACAACCCTCCTCGGCTACAGTCATCTCCATGGTGAGTGTGTAACCGCCTGCGGCAAGTTTATCAGTCGGTATCTTTACGCCGAAAGGAGCATAGGGATTTACTGCTATCGGTGCACCGTTGAGCCAATAGCTGACCGGTCCGTTAGTAACCTTATTACCTTCACGTACAGCGGTTACCTTCACTGATGCCACTTCGAGAGTATCAGGTTTCACCACATATACCGAACCATCCACTACGGTGGCGTTATTATACTCCAGTGATATATCCACTTTAGGCAGTTTGTCATCATCATCGCACGAGGTCATCATACCAATGAGCGGCAAAGCCAGTAATAAAAACCATAATTTTTTCATAAGTCAATCCTTTCTTTTAGTTGTTTAAAAATTTATTGTGTGTATTTAGTTTCTGAACACAAGTTCCTGGTCATTGACATCTATCACTATAGGTCGTTCCTTATCGACCTTTTGTGAAAGAATATCTTTCGACAACCGGTTGAGCACCAGTCTGTGGATAGCTCTCTTGACCGGACGCGCACCGAACTCGGGATCATATCCCTCTTCGGCAAGATATTTAAGCGCGGCGGGGGTCACCTCAAGCGTAACGCCATTTGCCGACAGCATCTTCTGTATGCTGCGTATCTGCAAACCTACGATTTCCTCTATCTCTTTTTCATTCAATGGAGTGAACATTATAGTCTCATCGATTCGGTTCAGGAATTCAGGTCTTATAGTCTGCTTGAGCATATCCAGCACCTCAACCTTGGTCTTTTCTATTGTCTCCTCACGGTTTTCATCGGTCATTTTCGCAAAATTGTCACGGATTACCGATGAACCCATATTGGATGTCATGATTATAATCGTGTTCTTGAAGTTGACCAGACGTCCCTTGTTATCAGTCAGACGTCCGTCGTCAAGTACCTGAAGCAGGATATTGAACACATCGGGATGAGCTTTTTCTATCTCATCAAACAGTACTACCGAATACGGTTTGCGGCGCACGGCCTCTGTCAACTGACCGCCTTCGTCATAGCCCACATATCCGGGAGGCGCTCCTACCAGTCGGCTCACGGCATGTTTCTCCTGATACTCGCTCATATCTATTCGTGTCATCATATTTTCGTCATCGAACAGATATTCGGCAAGTGCCTTGGCAAGTTCGGTCTTGCCTACACCGGTGGTACCGAGGAATATGAACGAGCCTATGGGCCTACGGGGGTCATTAAGTCCGGCGCGGCTTCTGCGCACGGCATCGGCTATGGCGCTTATAGCCTCTTCCTGACCCACAACTCGGTTGTGAAGCTCCGATTCGAGATGCAGCAATTTTTCCTTTTCGCTCTGCACCATTTTATTCACGGGAATACCGGTCCAGCGCGATACCACATCAGCTATATCCTCAGCATCGACCTCCTCTTTTATCAAGGCTTTTTCGCCCTGCATCATCTTCAGTTGCTCCTGAATTTCAGCATTTTCACGTTCTTTTTGCTGAACCTTCGAGTAGCGTATCTCGGCAACCTTGGCATAATCGCCCTCGCGTTCGGCACGTTCTGCGTCGAAATTGAGTTGTTCGATATCTATCTTGTTCTGCTGTATGCGGTTTATCAAGTCTTTTTCAGCCCGCCATTTTGCGGTATATTCTTTTTCATCTTCACGCATCTGGGCAAGGTCTTTCTCTATCTCCTTCACTTTCTCGGTATCACCCTCACGCTTTATAGCCTCACGTTCAATCTCCTTCTGGGCTATCATACGCGTGATCTCATCAAGTGCCTGCGGCACGGAATCTATCTCCAGGCGCAGTTTCGACGCGGCTTCATCCACGAGGTCTATAGCCTTATCCGGAAGGAATCGATCTGTGATATATCGCTCGGAAAGCTGGACGGCGGCTATAATCGCCTCGTCACGGATACGCACCTTATGGTGGTTCTCGTAACGCTCCTTCAGCCCGCGCAATATAGCTATGGCACTGAGTTCGTCAGGTTCGTTTACCATCACTTTCTGGAATCGGCGTTCAAGTGCCTTGTCTTTTTCAAAATATTTTTGGTATTCGTCGAGAGTGGTAGCGCCTATGCTGCGCAACTCACCGCGGGCCAATGCCGGCTTCAATATATTGGCGGCATCCATGGCACCCTCACCCTTTCCGGCTCCTACCAGGGTATGTATCTCGTCTATAAACAGGATTATCTCGCCATCACTCTGCGTCACCTCGTTGACTATAGCTTTCAGACGTTCCTCGAACTCACCCTTGTATTTGGCACCCGCCACAAGCGCACCCATATCAAGCGAGAAGATTTGTTTGCTACGCAAGTTCTCCGGAACATCGCCACGTACTATACGCTGAGCCAGCCCCTCGGCTATCGCTGTTTTACCGGTACCCGGTTCGCCTATCAGCATAGGATTATTCTTGGTCCTGCGGCTTAGAATCTGGAGCACCCTGCGGATTTCCTCGTCACGGCCTATCACAGGATCGAGTTTTCCTGAACGTGCTCGCTCATTTAAGTTTATCGCATATTTGCTCAAAGCATTGTATGTGTCCTCTGCACTCTGGTCGGTGGCTTTCTTTCCTTTCCTGAGTTCATCAATGGCACTCTTCAGCTCTTTTTCGCCAAGACCGGCATCTTTCATAATGGTTGACGCCGGAGAATTGATTTCAAACAACGCAAGGAGCAGTGCCTCCAAGGTCACGTATTCATCACCCTGTTTTTTTGCTACATCAAGCGAACGTTGCAACACATCATTGGAATACCTGCTCAAATAAGGCTCACTGCCGCCGGACACCTTGGGCAGTGACGATATCTCTTTATCCACTTGAGCATTAAGCTGCTGTATATTGGCACCAACTTTAGCGAAGATAAACTTCACCAATGCCTCACCTTCGGTAATCACACCTTTCAGCAGATGCACCGGTTCTATAGCCTGGTTGCCATTGCCCTTGGTTATCTCAAATGCCTTTTGGATAGCCTCTTGCGACTTAATAGTGAAATTATTGAAATTCATATTATATAGAAATAAATAGTTTTATCGTGTTATATCTCATTTAACAATCATAATACCGTTATAGTTGTGTCTTTGGCACACAATAATTTTACAGTAAGACACACCGCAATTTTCCTTCCCACTTTTACCGTATTTAATTATAAAATGTTACTTTTGTAATTGCAAAACGTGTGCCAATACATGTTTTTAACATATTAATAACACCATTTGACTCAACAATAAAATGAAACAATTCATAATTATAGTTACATTTCTGCTCGGTCTTTGCGCAGCGGCACAAGACAAGCCTTACTTCCAATTGCCTATCATTCCTGACAGTCTCTCCACATTGCAGCAGCGTACAGATTATATGGTACAGCACTATTGGGACTTCTGCGATTTGAAGAAAGCATTCTCGGCACGTGACAAAATGGCGGAGTCATTCCACACTTACCTGACATTTATGCCTTATGCATCGGCAGATGTGGTCTATGCTTCTGTAGACAAGTTCATGGCAAAGATAGCCAAACAGCCTGCCGATGTATTGTTCATTGGCGAACAGGCAGAATCGATGCTCTACAGTGATACCGCTGAGTTTCAAAGTGATGAACTGTATCTGAGATTTGCCCAAGCCATAGCCGACAATAAAAAGGTGGATAAAAATGCGAAACTCCGTTACCAGCATCAGGCAAAAATTCTGAGCCAGTCACAGATAGGCATGATAGCCCCGGAGTTTGACTACACCGACATAATGGGAGTTACACAGCATTTCGTACCCGATACCACATGCGTGGCTACGATTCTTTACTTCAACGACCCGGATTGCTCCGATTGCAACATGGCAAAACTGCGCCTTGATGCCGACATAAAGACTAACCGTCTCATAGAAAGCGGACGCGTAAAAGTGGTGAGCATAACACCCGGCGGAGTCACCGACGAATGGCAACTTAAAGCATCATCCTATCCCGCATCATGGCGCATAGGTGCTTCTGAGGATGTCGACGACATTTACGATATACGGCACACACCATCCTTCTACATCATCGACAATAACGGTAAGATAGTGCTGAAGAATGGCGATATCGACATTGTGCTGCGTGTGATGTCACTGCTCAACGCCCCACGTGCCAGGAAATCGGAAACAAACGCTGCAGCCAACGAATAGCCACCTCATCACCTCAATAACCCCATAAATCCCATTTTATGAACAGATTCTCACATATCCTCACCCGCACGTATCTGCGCTTCACCGGATTCTCATACAGCAACATGGCAAGATTATTCATGCGCCTGTTCGTAGGTGTGATGTTCATGCAGTTCGGCATACGCCATCTCATTGGATATTCCGAATTAAGCCTTGACTTCCCCACTATGTTCGGATGGTCATCGGCAACTTGCCTTACTCTTATGATTATCATCGAGCTCGTATGCTCGCTGTTCATAATGATGGGATTCCTCACTCGATTCGCCACTATACCACCTATATGCACCATGATAGCCGCGGAATACTATATCCTGCACGACCTGCTGCCACACACATCCATCTATGGAATCGACAGCACGCAGCCCGGTTACCTTCCTATCATGTTCATAGGCATATACCTCTACATACTGCTTGCCGGACCAGGGAAAATATCACTTGACTATCTGATTTCACTGTTCATCATCGACAGTCAGGGACGTGATGAAAAGGAAGAACTCGAAGAAGTGTAATTTACTATCAGCATCCACAACATCGATTCATGAAAGTTGCAGTACTAATCTCAGGAGGTGTCGACAGCGCAGTTGCCGTACACCGGTTACTTGAACAAGGTCACGACCTGCATTTATTTTACATACGCATAGGTCTGGACACTGACGAGGGCGATTGTTCAGCCGAGGAGGACATTGAAATGTGCCGGTTCATTGCCGCACGTTATCACCTGCCGTTTGATGTGGTATCGCTACATCAGGAATATTGGGAAAACGTAATGGAATATGCCCTGCGCACCGTAAAGGAAGGATTGACCCCCAACCCCGACATCATGTGCAACAAGATGATTAAGTTCGGATATTTCGAGCGTCGCTGGGGACATGAATTCGATAAAACGGCCACCGGACATTACGCCACCACACTCGACATCGACGGAAAGTGCTTCTTAGGTACGGCTGTCGATGCGGTAAAAGACCAAACTGATTTTCTTGCACGCATAGAATATTCCCAACTTGAGCACCTCATCTTCCCGATTGGAGACATGCCCAAATCCCGCGTGAGGGAGATAGCCATTGACACCGCTATGCCTAATGCCTATCGACGCGATAGTCAAGGTATATGCTTCTTAGGCAAGATTAATTACAACGACTTCATACGTCGCCATCTCGGCGAACGCCCGGGAGCCATAGTGGAGATAGAGACCGGTCGTAAACTTGGCGAGCACCGTGGATATTGGTTCCACACCATCGGACAGCGCAAGGGACTTGGACTTAGCGGAGGACCATGGTACGTGGTAAAAAAGAACGTGCACGACAATGTGATATACGTATCCAACGGATACGATACTGAAAAACAATACGGCAATACGCTCCACCTCGATGAAATGCACTGGATTACACTCGACCCGTGGAAACACGAATGCCAATCGGTGGATATCTCGTTTAAAAACCGCCACATGCCTGAATTCCTCAAAGGGAAACTCACTCATCTGGGCAACCGGGAATACATCATAGAAAGCGAGCGTAAAGTACAAGGCATAGCTCCGGGACAATTCGCCGTGGTCTACGACCGTGATAGCCGGATATGTTACGGAAGCGGCATCATAACCGGGCGCAACGACATTACGATTTAACCAAATGATTCTCCACCAATGACCGACCGCATAAGACTTAAAGTATTGGGTATCTCATATTCGCAGATTCAATCCGGTGCCTATGCACTGATTTTGGCACAAGTGGGAGGGCCTTATAGAATACCTGTCGTTATCGGTGCTGCCGAAGCGCAATCAATAGCCCTGAGAATGGAAAGCATTACCCCGCCGCGCCCTATGACCCACGACCTATTCGTCAGCTTTGCCCACGCTTTCGGGGTCAAACTGAAAGAAGTATTCATCTACAAATTTGAAGACGGTATCTTCTCATCCGAATTGACATTCACGGATGGCGACCGCACGGTAGTCATTGACTCCCGCACATCCGATGCCATAGCTATAGCCATGCGCACCGGCGCACCTATATTCACCACACGCGATATTCTCGACGAAACCGGATTCCTACTCGAATTACAGGATGATGAATCCGCCGACGACGATATGCAAGCCGAGATGGATGAACAGGAAGAAAACATCTCCGAGGAACCAAAGTTGGAAAACTACACCATAGAGGAACTCGAGCGCACACTTGCCAAACTCATAGAAACCGAAAACTACGAGGATGCCGCAAAAGTGAGCGAAATATTGAAACGTAAAAAAAATAATACCTAAAAAACTATACTGATATGTCACCTATCAAAGTAAAACTTTCAGTGATGAACTTTCTGGAGTTCGCCGTCTGGGGAGCTTATCTTACATGCATGAGTAACTATCTCGGAAAAGCGGGGATGGGGGCTGAGATTGCCTGGTTCTACGCCATACAGGGAATAGTGTCCATATTCATGCCTACACTAATGGGAATAGTTGCGGATAAATTTATCCAACCTCAGCGTCTACTCGGGTTATGCCATCTTATTGCGGGAGCGGCAATGATAGGACTATTCTATATCGGAATGACAACCGAGATACCCGACAAGGCTCTGTTCATGACAATATATACTATAAGTGTGGCATTCTACATGCCTACACTCGCCCTGTCTAACACAACTGCATTTACCATACTCAAGGACAACAGACTCGATACCGTAAAGGATTTCCCACCGATACGCGTACTCGGCACAGTAGGTTTCATTGTAACGATGTGGATAGTCAACTGCACAACACTGCATGACGGCAAACTTGGCTTCACATTCGGACCCGACGAATTCAAGTTCCAATACACATACATGCAGTTCTTTGTTTCAGGGCTGCTAAGTATAATCCTTTTCCTATACTGTCTGACATTGCCACAGTGTAAGATTGTTGAAAAACCCAAACAGACACTCACTGAACAACTCGGGCTCAGTGCCTTCAAGCTGTTCAAACAGCGTAAAATGGCTCTTTTCTTCATCTTCTCCATGCTCCTTGGCATGTCACTGCAGGTGACCAACGGATTTGCATCGCCATTCCTTACCAGCTTCAAAAGCATACCTGAATATGCTGCCAGTTTTGCTGCCAACAACGCAACAATGCTTGTTTCAATATCACAGATCAGCGAGGCGCTATGTATCCTGCTTATCCCATTCTTCTTAAAAAGATACGGAATTAAAGTTGTAATGATGATGGCGATGGTTGCATGGGTGTTCCGTTTCGGTTTCTTCGGTATAGGTACTCCCGATTACCCGGGCGTGATACTTCTGTTCCTCTCCTGCATAGTTTACGGAGTGGCGTTTGACTTCTTCAACGTATCAGGTGGTCTCTATGTCGACCAAGAGTGCGACCCCTCCACGAAAGCTTCAGCACAAGGGCTCTTCATGTTGATGACAAACGGACTCGGAGCTACCATCGGCACACTTGCTGCCGGAGCTGTCGTCGACATGCACTGCCAATGGATTGATGGATATCTTGTTGGTGACTGGAAGACAACATGGCTCATATTTGCCTCATTCGCCCTTGTGGTAGCAATCATGTTCTGGATTGTGTTCAAAGACCCCAAGAATATAAATAAGGCAAAGGAGAGTCAAATTGTAGACGCCAATAATCCCTCAGGACTTGTAAACGAATAAACACTGATGATTCGATTCTACGCCCCCGACATCGAAACCACCCTCACCCTGCCGCAAAGCGACTCACAGCACTGCGTCAAGGTGCTGCGGATGAACGCCGGCGACGAACTGGAGATAATCGACGGACGCGGCAATTCGTTTCACTGTGTCCTCGTCGATGCTCATCCCAAGCACGCCGCTGTCGAGATTATCCGCAAGGAGGACGAACCCCTGCCATGGACTCAGCATATCACAGTAGCCGTAGCTCCGACAAAGCACATGGACCGCATGGAATGGATGGTCGAGAAGCTCACTGAAATAGGAGTGAACCGTATAGTTCCCTTACTGTGCCGGCGTTCCGAACGTCGCGAGATAAAGACCGAACGTCTGGAGAAAATAGCCGTGGCAGCCATGAAGCAGTCACTTAAAAGCGTTTTGCCTGAAATCACCCCTATGATGCCGGTGGACCGCTTTATCGACCATACCACTGACTGTCAGAAATTCATGGCATATTGCGACCCGTCCATACCACGTTTGTCGCTCGCACGCGAATACAGCCCTCACACATCGGCAGCCATCATGATAGGTCCCGAAGGCGACTTCTCCCCCGAGGAGATCACACATGCGCTATCCACCGGATGGAAGCCCGTGACTCTTGGCGACAACCGGTTGCGCACAGAGACAGCCGCAATTGTGGCTTGCGACACATTCCACATTATAGACCAATTAAGCTAACAATCCCTTTTCACGTATAAAACATCCCCTATGGACACCGATTTTATAAAACCACTCTCCGCTACCGACAATTTCTTTCTGCTCGCAGGACCATGCGTAATTGAAGGTGAGAAAATGGCTCTCGACATTGCCGAAAACATCATGGAAGTCACATCACGCCTATCCATACCCTATGTATTCAAAGGCTCATACCGTAAAGCCAACCGCTCGAGAATAGACTCTTTCACCGGAATCGGCGACATGGAAGCCCTGCAAGTCCTACGCAAAGTCCGCGAAACATTCGGATGCCCTGTCGTGACCGACATACACTCCCCCGAAGAAGCCCAGATGGCTGCCGAATTTGTGGATGTGCTTCAGATACCGGCATTCCTATGCCGCCAGACCGACCTCCTCATAGCAGCAGCCCGCACCGGCAAGACCGTCAACATCAAGAAAGGACAATTCCTCTCACCTGAAGCCATGCAATTCGCTGTACAGAAAGTGCGCGACGCAGGCAATAACCGTGTGGCAGTTACTGAACGTGGCGTCAGCTTCGGCTACCACGACCTTATAGTGGACTACCGCGGCATACCCGAAATGCAACAATTCGGATGCCCAGTAATCCTTGACGCGACACATTCTTTACAACAGCCCAACCAACCCAAGGGCGTCACCGGAGGCCAACCTGAACTAATCGAAACCATAGCATGCGCCGGTGTGGCAGTCGGTGTCGACGGACTTTTCATCGAAACTCACCCCAATCCGTCACAAGCCAAGAGCGACGGGGCCAATATGCTCCCTCTGCACCAATTGCCCACGCTCCTCGAACGGCTCACCGCCATACGCGCCACCGTAGCGAAATTCTGACACACAAGCGCCGACAAATACAAAAAGCCTGCCATCAGTCCTACGACCATGACAGGCTTTATTATTTTATGCAGTTTTATATTCAGGTCACTAACAAACGCTGATAAAAATAGGCATCCATATAACTCTCACCCATCCTTATCCAAGACTGCATACACCCGCCTATTTTGAAACCGCAATGCTCAAACATGCTACGCGAAGCTGCATTATCACGGCCTACAACAGCCCACAACTGATGCAATCCAAGCTCCATACGAGCATAATCAGCCACAAGATTCACGGCACGGCAACCATAGCCACGACCACGCAACTGCGTGTCTACGACTATACCCACACCACCACGGCGGTTCAATGCATCCACATCATACAGATCCACAGCACCCACCGATTCGCCGCTACCGGCATCGACTATGACCATACGCAACTCCCCAGCCGCCAGCACATCGGGATTATAGTTGTGCACATACTCCCACAATGCCTGACGCGACATCGGAGCACGCACCACGGCATAACGCCATCCGTCACGGTCATTCTCCCAGCGGAACAAAGCATCTATATCTGCCGGTTCCGGAGCGCGCAACAATATCACACCATCGCTGATCATGAGCCGAAAGAATCAGTAAACAACGTGCGCTGTAACAGTGAACGCCCCAGCGTTATCTCATCCGTATATTCAAGGTCATTACCCACAGCCACACCACGTGCGAGCTGAGTAATCTTCACTTCACCGAATGGAGCGAGCTTACGGAATATGTAAAAGTTCGTGGTATCGCCCTCCATCGTCGCGCCCAATGCAAGAATCACCTCCTTGACATCGCCCGCCGACACACGCTCCACCAGCGAATCTATCTCCAGATTATCGGGGCCTATACCATCCATCGGCGAAATCACCCCGCCGAGCACATGATACACCCCTGCAAACTGACGGGTACGCTCTATACTCATCACATCGTTGACACTCTCCACCACACACACCGTATGATGGTCACGATGCTCCGACCCGCAAATCGGGCACACCTCTGTTTCAGAAATGTTGTGGCACACCGAGCAATACCGTATATTTTTCCTCAGATTGATTATAGCCTCGCCCAATGCCACGCCCTCCGATTCATCTCGGCGCAACAAGTGCAATGCGAGACGCAGGGCAGTCTTCCGCCCCACGCCCGGCAATCGGGACAATTCCGTCACTGCACTCTCCAACAGAGTCGAAGCAAACTCCTCCTGCATAGAACAAAATTACTTTGTCAACGGAGAATAATCACGCGAATAGCGCAACATCTGCGGCACATAATCCTCCGTATAGTCCACCGTGATATCCACTATTTCGCCATTGGCGTCATACACCGGCTTGTACACCGGATTCACAAATCCCTTGTACGGAGCTATATCGAGATGCGCATAACGGTCCAATACCTCCTTATGAAGCTTCGGGTCCACCTTCACCGCATAATTTTCCACCAAATCACGTCCGGCTTCATAATCACCCTCACTCTTTATACGCTGTATCTCTCCGAGCAATTCGCCGAAGAGTTCACGCAAGCGCGGATAGTCATTGATTTTTATATAAGTCTTGCCATCCTTCACCTCGTACTCTATCACACGGTCGGCGGCACCCTTCTCAAGTGCCCATTCGGAGATAAGCTTACGGTTGCGCATATGGGCTTCTTCCACATCCTTGCCTGGCTCTATACGCATGAGCTGCGTCATCAGACCATTCAGTATATACTTGTAATACTGAGCCTTGTAAGCATCCTCATTGTCAAGCAATCCAAGTTCTATCAACTTCGGGTCGGCAAGATAATACAGCGCGAACAAATCGGCACGCGCTTCCTCCAATGTCGAACCATGAGCCTTCAATGCGTCAGGGTCAACACCAGGAAGCAGACGGCCCGACGCATGGCCGAGACATTCATGCAGATCCGTATGCAGATTGTCGGTAACAAACAGATACTTGTCCATAAGTTCACGCATCGCCGCATCCGGCACAAACTCTTCATTGAAGCCATTGCCATGGGCAGCCTCATCGTAAGCCTGGGTGATATTCTCGATAGTTACCGACTTGGAGCCATGTGCCGCACGGATCCAGTTGGCATTAGGCAGGTTTATACCTATCGGTGTAGCCGGATATGCGTCACCGGCAAGAATCGCTGCGGTAATCACCTTGGCAGTCACACCCTTCACCTTATCCTTGCGGAAACGTGGATCTACCGGCGAATGGCTTTCAAACCACTGCGCGCTGTCACTTATCACCTCCGTACGGTGCGATGCCGCGAGATTCTTGAAATTGACTATCGATTCCCACGCTCCGGTCATACCCAGCGGGTCGCCATAACTCTCTATAAATCCGTTTATGAAATCCACCTGCGAGTCCGTATCATCCACCCACAGTATCGAATAGTCGTCAAACGCCTTCAGGTCACCGGTCGTATAATACTCTATCAGCTTGTTTATTACGGCACGCTGTTTATCATTCTCAGCATACTTCGAAGCCTCGCCGAGATTCTTAACTATCCGCTCTATGGCACGCGAGTACAATCCGCCCACACGGTACGGCTGCTCCACAATCTTGCCATCCACCTTGGTCACACGGGTATTAAGCCCGTACGACACCGGCGTAAGGTCAGTTGTATCCTTTATGGCATTGTAGTAACCCTCCACCTCAGCCTGACTCACACCATCGTAGAGATTATTGGCAGATGTCAATATCAGGTCGGCGCCTTCTGCCTGGTTCACACGCTTTGCCATGAACGCCGGGTCAAATATCAGTCGGCGCAGCACCTCTTCCATCTCTGCCGGATGCTTTTCCGCGGGCAACGCTCTAACCTGGGCATCGAAAAACTCCTGACTGAAACCGGGCGTGAACTTATCCATCGAATAGTGGTGATGCACACCGTTACCGAACCACACCTGCTTCAGATACTTCTCAAAAGCCTTGAAATCCTCGCTACCTTTATCACCCTTGTAGTTGGTGTAAATATCCTCCAGAAGCGTACGCAATGCCAGATTATACTTATTGTTCTGGTCCCATAATATATCCCTGCCTGAGATAGCAGCTTCGGTTAGATAATATATCAGTTTTTTCTGGTTCAGCGACAATTCCTCGAAACCGGGCACCTTGTATCTGAGCACCTCTATATCGGCGAATCGGTCGGTGACATAATTGAATTTTTCGTTAGCCATAACGCTTGTGGTTGTTCCAAGTGTGAGCGCCGCACACACTATAGTCTTAGTTACTATCGACATATTCTTATTCTATATACAATATTAATCCTTTCAGATACTCACCCTCCGGATGGTATATGTTTATCGGGTGGTCCGACGGCTGTGTCATCTGATGCAATATGCGCACACGTCGGCCGGTTTGCGCGGCGGCAGAGAACACGGCCAGACGGAACTGGTCTTTGCTGATGGCCTGTGAGCATGAGAACGTAAACAGCACACTACCCTTGGGCATCTTCTCCATAGCACGCGCATTCAGGCGCTGATACCCGCGCAATGCATTCTTTATCGCTCCGCGGTGCTTGGCAAATGCCGGAGGGTCCAACACCACGAGGTCATACGCCCCGTCTGGCATCTCCGACAAATATTTGAACGCATCCACCGCATACGACGCATGACGGCGGCACTCCCCGAAGTTCAGGCTCACATTGGCATCGGTCAGAGCCACTGCCTTTGCCGAACTGTCCACCGAATGTACCAGCTCCGCACCGCCGCGCAAAGCATATACCGAAAATCCGCCCGTATAGCAGAACATATTCAGCACCTTGCGCCCTTTGGCATAACGTTCGAGCATACTGCGGTTGTCACGTTGGTCAACAAAGAAACCGGTCTTTTGACCCTTCAGCCAGTCCACATGAAACTTCAGCCCATTCTCCATGGCAACATTCGTGTCGTAAGCACCGACTATGTAATCATTCTGCGGATCAAGGCTTGCCTTATACGGAAGCGTAGTCTCCGACTTGTAATACACATTTTTTATCCCGGCGCCGGCAAGATTCACAAGCGCATCGGCAAGTATGTTACGGGCATAGTGCATTCCGGGCGAATGTGCCTGCAACACAGCCGTGCTGCCGTACACATCTACTATCAGTCCGGGCAGGAAATCACCCTCCCCGTGCACCAGGCGGTAAGCGTTGTTGTCCTCGCGTATCAACCCCAGGGTTTCACGCAGCTTAAACGCCTCGGCAAGACGCGACGCATAAAATTCAGCATCTACATCCACCGGCTTGTCACTGAGCATTCGCACCGCGATACTGCCTATCTGGTAATGCCCCACACCCAGTGAATCACCCTCGTGGCTTGTAACTTGCACCACATCGCCCTCTTCCACCCCGTCGGGCAGAGACTCTATCGCGCCGGAGAACACCCATGGATGGAATCTCATGAGCGACTCCTCCTTGCCGCGTCGTAATCTTATTTCTGGATACTTCATATATCTGTCTCTTACGTCTGTCTTTATATTATTTGAATGCGCGTAATATATCATTGCCGTTGGCATACACCAGAAGCAATATCAGGAACAGCATTCCGGCATACTGTGCATACTCCATCACCTTGTCGCTTGGCTTCCGGCGGCTTATCACCTCATAGAGTAGGAACATCACATGTCCACCGTCAAGCCCCGGGATAGGTATTATGTTCATGAACGCCAACGCTACCGAGAGAAATGCTGTGATTTGCCAGAACGAGTACCAGTCCCATTTCTCGGGAAACAGGCTACCCAGCGTTCCGAATCCGCCTATGCTCTGTGCGCCTTCGGCTGATGTCACCACATGGCGCATCGAACCCACATAATTGCCCAACGTTGTCGTACCTATCTCCCAACCCTTGGGAAACGAACTTAGAAGTGAATAGCGTGCCGTAACCGTAGGATACACATCAGTAATCTGGCGCAACTGGAATCCGAGCTTACCCCCCTCTGTAGGTGTGGCGGTAAGTTTCAGCTCCTTGCCGTCACGCAACACTGTTACTGTGGTCTCCTTCCCGCCATAGCTCACCAACGCCGGAGTGAGTTCAGTATATGTGGGGGTAGCTATTGTATCCACCGCCACTATACGGTCACCCTCTGCTATTCCGGCTTTCTGTGCCGCGCTGCCACCCTGCACCGCTGCTACAAACACCGGAAGCCTGTAACTCATGAAGCCTTTATCTTCATTCAATCGGAATATGAAATCCTTGGGCAGATTCACCGTCACCGTATCTTTTTTATCACGCAGCACCGTCACCGACTTGGCATCGGCAATCTGATACAGGAAATCACCCTCCGACGCATCTATCCCTTTTCCGTCGGCGGAAAGTGGAATATCTCCGTTGCGGAAACCGGCATCTATGGCGGCAGGCACAAAGTCCATACCCTCGTATGCCTGGTCGAGCGGAATATACTTGTTTCCCCAGTGCCAGGCTATGCCGGCATATATCAGTATGGCAAGTATGAAATTCATCATCACACCGGCAACCATCACCAGCAGTCGCTGGTAAGCCGGCTTGGCCCTGAACTCCCACGGTTGCTCCGGCTGTGCCATCTGCTCCTTATCCATCGACTCGTCTATCATACCGGCTATCTTCACATAGCCGCCGAGCGGTAGCCACCCTATGCCGTACTCTGTATCGCGCCACGTGGCACGCACATTTCCATGCTTGTCGTATTTCACACCCTTCTGTTTTGGTTTCCACTTCAGCAGTGAGAACCACGGGTTGAAAAACAAATAAAATTTCTCTACTTTTATACCAAATGCACGGGCTATGATATAATGACCGAACTCATGCACTATCACCAATAAGGCAAGCGCCACTATCAGCTGAAGTGCTTTCATCAAAAATGATTCCATCTATATTATCTGCAAAATAATGTTTTATAACTTGTTTTGACTCGCTGTCTCTTGAGCGTATATACGCGCTATACGGTTGGTCTCCACATAATCCTCATACTCCGGATGGGCTATGTATGGTACCCTCTGCAATGTCCGCTCTATCAGCGGATATATATCCATGAAGCCAATCCTGCCTTTCAGAAATTCCGCCACGGCTATCTCATTGGCTGCATTGATTACACACGCCGTCGTGCCACCTTCTGAAAGTGCCCGGTAAGCAAACGTCAGACACGGGAATTTCTCCATATCCGGACGCTCGAACGTCAGCGAGCAATAGTCCGCCAGCTCCATCGGGCGGTCCGACGCTCTCAGACGCGTGGCATCACCCAAGGCATAACGTATAGGCACATGCATATCCGGCAACCCGAGCTGCGCCTTCACCGCTCCGTCCGTGAACTGTACCATCGAATGCACTATCGACTGCGGGTGCACCACAGCTTCTATCTTTTCAGCCGGCACTCCGAACAGCCATCGGGCCTCTATTATCTCAAAAGCCTTGTTCATCATCGACGCCGAGTCAATGGTGATTTTAGCACCCATAGCCCAGTTGGGATGGCGCAAGGCATCCTCTACCGATACCGATGCAAGACGCTCCTTACTCAGCGTACGGAACGGTCCGCCCGATGCCGTGATTATCAGCTTCGCCACTGTCTCCGGATTCTCACCCACTAAGCATTGATATATGGCAGAATGCTCCGAATCCACCGGAAGCACACGTGATTCCGAATCCTGCAATAATCTTGTTATCAAGTCTCCGGCAACCACAAGTGTCTCCTTATTGGCGAGTGCAATATCTTTTCCCGCTTTTATGGCATGGATGGTAGGTTCAAGACCGCTGTAGCCCACGGTGGCAGTAAGCACCGTGTCCACGTCACTGCGCTTCACGGCTTCAGCTATGGCGGCAGATCCGGCAGCTACCTCTATGCCGTAAGGCTGCAACGCGCCTTTCACTTGCGCATATCTGCTCTCGTCGGCTATGATTGCCAACGCCGGTCTGTGGGTCATGCACTGCTCCACGAGCAACTCCGCATTACGCCCTGCCACAAGCACCTGCGCTTTAAACAATTCAGGGTATGTCGAGATTATATCGAGTGTCTGCGTACCTATCGATCCGGTACTACCCAACACTGCGATGCGTTTGGGCTCTTTCACTGTATTTCTATTTATATAGTGCAAAGATAAGGTTTTTGAGCCGTTAATCACACATTTTCATTAGCATTTTAGAGTATGTTTACTTTTGATGCCTATTGATTCATAACAGAGTTTTATGGCATCTCTCATAGCCGTTTTAAAAATCTGTACATTTTTTTCATCCGTTTCACAGAACAAAAAAACGTAACCTCATGTTATAAAATCGTAATCTTACCCGGCTCACGAGGGACATAGACCACTCAAGGGTAATTTTTATTAAAAAATTGTATCAAAAAAGTTTGTTTCATTAAAATTTACGAGAGAATGAAGACTAATTTCCTTTTAACAGTTGCAGCTTGTGGCGGTATGCTTTTTGCAGCCGATAATGCTCAAGCACAGGAAGTGGTGGTAGTTGAAGAAGAAGCCATCGCAATCGAACAACCCGTGGAGTGCAAGACTCACTATTCTTCGTCTTGGCGCGATAATTGGTACATCCAGGTCGGCGCTGGCGTTCAGGTTCCCTTTGTCGACTACGGTGCTACCGGTCACGACAACAAACGCCACGCCACTATGGCATATAATGTTGGCTTCGGCCATTGGTTCAGCCCTTATTTGGGTTTCCGTATTTCAGGCATGTATGGTAAGATGCGTTGGGACTTCGTTCAGCGCGACAAGGCTCAGATGGCAACTGCCAATGCCGACCTTATGTGGGATATGACAGCTTCATGCTGCGGTGTGAACCCCGACCGTGTATTCTCCTTCATACCTTTCGTTGGTGTGGGCGGTACATACACTTGGGACTTCACCGGTGTTGAAGGAAATGCCTATACTTCCGACCTCAAGCAGCACAAAGGCAAAGAATGGACTCTTCCTGTTTCGGTAGGTTTCCAGCTCCGCTTCCGTTTATGCAAATATGTCGATTTCTTCGCTGAAGCTCGCGCTCAGTTCTATGCCGACAACTTCAACAACTATACCCAAGGCGACCCCATCGAAGCCAACATCTCCGCTATCGGCGGTTTCAGCTTCAACATCGGCGGCGGACGCAAATTCCAGGCATACAATCCCTGCGACTACCTCGGTTACGTACGCCAGCTCAACGGTCAGGTCAATGACCTCCGTGGTGAACTCGCTGCCACTACTGCCGCACTTGCCGCAGCTCAGGCTCAGCTCCCATGCCCCGAAGTTGTCGAACAGGCTCCCGTTCAGCAGTCTACTCCCATGCTCGCTGCAGTTCGCTTCAAAATCAACTCTGCTGTGATCAGCGACGAGGAAATGGTCAACGTCTACAACGTGGCTCAATGGATGAAAGCTAACCCCGAAGCTACAGTGACTGTCGATGGTTATGCCGACGAAGATACCGGCACCGCTGAATACAACCAGCAACTCTCCGAACGCCGCGCTCAGGCAGTCAAGGACGTACTCACCGGCACCTATGGCATCGACGCTTCCCGTCTCTCTACCAAAGCCTACGGCAGCGCTACCCAGCCTTACTCTGAAAACAACTGGAACCGCATCGTAATCTTCAGCCAGCCGTAATCCTGACGGCGTCCGGTTACCATCGGTCATAATACACTGACATCGCCCCGGCGGAAAGAAATCTCCGCCGGGGCGATTCGCATTTATCCCCCGCCGTACACGGTATTTTAACAATTTTATTGACTAACTTATGTGAAAAGAATACGCGGAATTTTGTTAGGTAATAGAAATGACGTACATTTGTAAGTACATGCCGGATACCGCGACAATAGGCATCGCGACCCATCCTGCATGACACCCTTAACCAAAACTTTCTGACAAAACAATCCTTAAATTATATTCAATATGGAAAATAACGACGAATTATTGAAGTCCGTAACATCCAAGGCGCAGGTTTGGCTTGGCGAAGCCTACGACGAAGAGACCCGCGCCGAAGTTAAACGTATGTTGGACAACGACGACAAGACCGAACTTATCGAAGCCTTCTACAAAGACCTCGAATTCGGTACCGGCGGATTACGCGGCATCATGGGTGCCGGTTCCAACCGCATGAACATATACACCGTTGGCGCAGCCACTCAAGGACTCGCCAACTACCTCAAGGAAGCATTTGCCGACCTCCCCGAGATTTCCGTTGTCGTTGGACACGACGTGCGCAACAACAGCCGCAAGTTTGCTGAAATCGTTGCCGACATCTTCTCTGCCAACGGAATCAAGGTTTACCTCTTCGACAGCTTCCGTCCCACTCCCGAGCTTTCGTTTGCCATCCGTCACCTCGGTTGTCAGAGCGGTGTCAACATCACTGCCTCCCACAACCCCAAGGAATACAATGGCTACAAAGCATATTGGGCAGACGGCGCTCAGATTATCGCTCCCCACGACGTCAACATCATTGACCACGTAAACCGTATCAAAGGAGCCGAAGAAATCAAATTCCAAGGCGACAAATCAAAGATTCAGATTATCGGCGACGAAATGGACCGCGACTTCCTCGCTGCCATCAAAGGTCTCTCATTGAGCCCCGATGCCATCGAACGTCACCGCGACCTCAAGATTGTCTACACCCCCATACACGGCACCGGTGTTAAACTCATTCCCGACTCGTTGAAAAACTACGGTTTTGAGAACATCATCCACGTACCCGAGCAGGATATCCCGTCAGGTGACTTCCCCACAGTCGAATCACCCAATCCCGAAGTTCCTTCAGCTATGGCGATGGCTATTGCCAAAGCCAAGGAAGTAGGTGCCGACCTCGTTATGGCATCCGACCCCGACGCCGACCGTATCGGTTGCGTACTGCGTGACAACAATGGCGAGTACGTGCTCATCAACGGCAACCAGATTGTCATGATTCTTCTCAACTACATCATGACCCGCAACGCCGAACTCGGACGTCTCACCGGCAACGAATACATCGTCAAGACCATCGTCACCACCGAAACCATCAAATCCATCGCCGACAAGAACAACATCCGTATGTTTGACTGCTACACCGGCTTCAAATGGATTGCCGCTGTAATACGCGACCACGAAGGCACCGCGCGTTACCTCGGTGGTGGTGAAGAAAGCTACGGATTCCTCGCCGAAGACTTCGCTCGCGACAAAGACGCCGTTTCAGCCATCTCACTCATGGCAGAAGCCGCAGCATGGGCAAAGGACAAAGGCATGGACTTCCTCCAGATGCTTCAGGACATATACATCAAGTACGGCTATTCACACGAAGAAGGCATCTCCGTAGTCCGCAAAGGCAAGAAAGGCGCTGAAGAGATTCAAGCCATGATGAAGGAATTCCGTCAGAATCCCCCGAAACAACTCGGCGGTAGCGACGTCACCATAATCAAGGACTACGACTCCCTCAACCTTACCGACATGGCTACAGGCAACATCACCAAGATGGACATGCCCACCACATCCAACGTACTTCAGTACTTCACTGCCGACGGAACCAAGATTTCTGTTCGTCCCTCCGGAACCGAACCCAAAATCAAATTCTACATCGAAGTTCACGGCAAGATGGAATCTGCTGCCGACTACGACAAAGCCAACGCCGACGCCAACGCCAAGATTGAAATCATCAAGAAAGACCTCGGCATAGCATAACCCCCCTTCACATAATCCCCACACAGGCGGTGTGCCCCCAATGGCACACCGCCTTTCATATCCCCACCACCCCAAATCCACCTCCACTCCATATCTTTGCACAAAAAAACACCAACAAATCGGAGCGAGGGCATCCTGCCCTCGTACCCCATCACCAACAAATCCCCCCCACCAAACCCCACTACTAACGCGTATGGACGCTTTTCAACCATATAGCGGAGCACCCGCCAAAAGGAGCGAGGGCATCCTGCCCTCGTACACCACCCAACCAACAAATCCTCCTCACCAAACCCCACCACCAACGCGTAAGGACGCTTCAGCCGAAGAGCGGAGAGTCCGCCAAACGGAGCGAGGGCATCCTGCCCTCGTATCCCTCCACCAACAAAACCACCCAACCAAACCCCACCACCAACGCGTATGGACGCTTCAACCGAAGAGCGGAGAGTCCGCCAAAAGGAGCGAGGGCATCCTGCCCTCGTACACCATCCCACCAACCCAACCTTAAAGTCCTTAAAGTCTCTAAAGACCTTACCACCAATAAAATAATCCCTAATCCTTACCCCGCAAGCGTCCCTCGGACGATGACCTCATTCCTCATTCCTAATCACATCCCCCGACTACCCGCCCCCACCAAACAAAAACGCGGAACCTACAAATAGGCTCCGCGTTCATCCAACATTATGCTTATGAAATAACTTCGTTTTTACTTTCTACGGCGTTTTTTCTTACCGGTAGAAGCTGTTGTTTTTGACTTTTTCTTACGTGATGTGTATTTCTTCTTTGACTTCTTGGCAGGACCATACTTCTGAGTCTTTTCATACGACGCCTTATCAAAAGTAAACACATCCTTATGTGTCACATAGTTTTCAAAATCTATGAGAGCGGCAGGATTGATGGCAAGACCAAGATAGCGGGTTTCAAAATGAAGGTGAGGACCCGTGCTACGTCCCGTATTACCACCGAGAGCTATAGGCTCACCTGCCTTGACACGTTGGTTAGGCTTAACCAGGAAACGCGACAAGTGACCGTACACTGTTTCCATTCCATTATCATGGCGCACCACTACATAGTATCCGTAGCCACGGCCTTCATATTTAGTAAGGCGAACCTTGCCGTCAAATGCCGATACCACTGTGTCACCTACGCTCAGAGCCAAGTCAATACCGCGGTGCATACGACCGAAGCGCGGACGCCAGCCATAGGCGGAAGTCACACGACCCTTCACGGGAGCCACATATCCGGTAACATCTATATTCTTGGTTTGAGGAATCTCGACACCGCTATAGGGATTTACCGCCTGGCTTTCCCAATATTGGGTAAATACTTCATTATCATGCAATGCTTCGCGTTTGCGGATATCATTGATGTATCCCTTCATCTTCAGGGAATTCAAATCCACGCCCACCGGACGCTGATTTGCTATGAGATTATCGTGTTGATTGCTGTGTGATGCCGGCAAACGGTACTGCGCCGATACTGACATGGCTGATACCAATGTCATTATTGCGATTCCGGATGCCAAAGCTATTTTCTTAATCTGCATTTTATTGTGAGAGATTTGTGTTTCTTTATGGTAGGTTAACTTGTGTTTTATACTTCATCGGGAGCATATATAAACCGTACGCCCTGCGGTGTCCAATCATAAATCTCATCGTCGGAGAAGAATCGCTTGATTTCAACCTCAGCATCCTCAACACTCGATGACGCATGGACTATATTTTCCTGACCGCTTAAGCTGAAATCACCTCGGATTGTTCCGGGCAAAGCCTCGCGGCCATTTGTTGCTCCGGTCATCAGGCGCACCACTCTGATAGCATCGTTGCCTTTGAGACACATTACTATCACGGGAGTAGCCATCATTGAGGCCAAAATCCATGGAAAGAACGGACGTTCTACAAGATGGGCATAATGCTCACGGAGCAATCGCTCATCAAGTTGCATCATTTTCATGCCTACGATAGTCAGACCTTTTTTCTGAAATCGCGATATTATCTCACCTGCGAGACCGCGCTCTATCGCCGACGGTTTAAGAATCACTAATGTTTTTTCCATGTTGCTTTTCAGTCTTTTTCCATTTATCCTTATCGGATGCTCAAAGATAGGTAAATAATACCGCCGACCAAAATATTAATAAATCAAAAAAGATTAAAAGTCTTAATTTTGCACAAAATCATCCCTTTAAAACATTATATACCAACAATATAACCACAAATGCAAAAATTGGTTAAGTATTGTATAAGGTTGTTCACTCGATTTTCGAGCGTTAAATTTGTGTTAATTATTGTATTCAAAATCGACTGAATTTTAACTTATCATACCCCAATCCACCGCTTTTGCAAATAGCGCACGCATCTCTTTCGACAGTGCGCGGTATGCATCCGACGACAGCATCGGGTCAGCGTCAAGTATCGCTTCCGCTTCATCGCGGGCGAGCTGGATTATCTGTCCGTCGGTGGCAAGATTGGCTATATGCAGGTCTATGGCCATACCGCTCTGCAATGTACCCTCAAGGTCTCCGGGGCCGCGGAGTTTCAAGTCGGCCTCTGCCACAATAAATCCGTCGGTTGTCGAGGTCATTATCTCCAGACGCTTGCGTGTATCCTTGCTTATATTGGACTTCGTCATAAGCACGCAGTAACTCTGACCCTCTCCGCGCCCCACCCTCCCGCGTAGTTGGTGCAGTTGCGACAGTCCGAACCGCTCGGCATTCTCTATTATCATAGTTGTGGCGTTTGGCACATTCACCCCCACCTCTATCACAGTGGTGGCAACAAGTATGTCTGCCTTGTGCGACGCAAACAGGTTCATCTGTTCATCTTTCTCCGAAGGCTTCATCCTGCCGTGCACGTATGCCACCTTGAAATCCCGGAACGTATCGCATATCTGCTCATAACCCTCTTCAAGACTGCGCAGGTCCACCTTCTCATTCTCCTTTATCAGCGGATGCACCACATACACCTGACGACCCGCCCGCAACTGACGCGTCATGGCTCGGTACACATCCAGGCGCGCATTCTCGTGCCGCAATAATGTCACCACGGGTTTACGCCCGGGCGGAAGTTCATCAATGACCGACACATCCAGGTCTCCGTACACCGTCATGGCAAGGGTTCTTGGAATAGGCGTGGCTGTCATCACAAGCACATGTGGCGGAGTCGTATTCTTTTTCCACATGCGCGCTCGTTGGGCAACACCGAATCGATGCTGCTCATCTATCACCACAAATCCGAGATTACGGAATTGCACTGCATCCTCTATTACGGCATGCGTGCCTATCAGTATATGGAGACTGCCGTCGGCAAGCTGCTCATGGATTATATCACGTTGCTTCTTAGGGGTTGAGCCGGTGAGCAACTTCACATTGATACCTATTGGTGCTGCCAATGCTGAAATGGTTTCATAATGCTGTGTGGCAAGAATCTCCGTCGGAGCCATCATACATGCCTGTGTCGAATTATCCAAGGCTATAAGCATGCACATTAGTGCCACAAGCGTCTTTCCGCTGCCCACATCCCCCTGAAGCAACCGGTTCATCTGCCTGCCGCTGTTCATATCGGCGCGTATCTCCTTGATTACTCGCTTCTGTGCCCCGGTAAGTTCAAACGGCAGACACTGGTTGTAGAACGAGTTGAAATAATGCCCGATGTGCGTAAACCTGAATCCACCCATTTTGGCGGAACGCTTGCGCGAATACCCGAGTATGTTAAGTTGCAGGCACAGCAGCTCCTCAAACTTCAGTCTGAAGCGGGCTCGCTGCAACTCATCATTGTTGCGCGGACTATGTATGGCTGCCAATGCATCGGATTTGGACATGAGTCTCAGACGTGCCACCACATCGGCGGGAAGCGTTTCCGTCACATTCCTGCAATAGGACGCTATCAGTGTTTGCGCCATGGTATATATGGTTCGCGAGGATATCCCCCGGTTACGCAATTTCTCTGTCAGAGGATACACCCCTCGGAAACCGCACGAACTCTCCACCGACTCGGGAGTATCAATCTCGGGATGCACCATACTCCAGCGGCCAGAAAATTCCGACGGCTTGCCGAACAATACATACTCCACACCTGTCCGGTAATTCTCACGCATCCACTTTATCCGCTTGAACCATACCACCTCCATCGTTGCCGTTCCGTCGGTAAACAATCCCACCAAACGCATTTTGGCGCCCTCGCCCTGCACCGTAAAGTTCACGAAACGTCCGCGTACCTGCACCATAGGCATGTCGCCCGAGAATGAACGCACCTCATAAAATCGGCTGCGGTCCACATAATGCGACGGAAAGTGATAGAGAAGGTCATAGCACGTGCGTATGCCAAGCTCACTTGCCAGCAATTCGGCGCGTTTCGGCCCTACACCCTTGAGATATTTTATGTCGGTAGCTCTAAGCCTGTCCATCTATCGACGACATTATCAATTCCACCCAGTCCAAATCCTGCGGGCGTGTAATCTTCAATGTAGCCTCATGCCCGGCAACTAATACCGGATTGGAATATCCTGCGGCATCCATAACCGAAGCATCGTCGGTCATATCAGTGGTATATGGCAATTCGTATGCACTGCGCAACAGCGACAACCGGAATGCCTGAGGTGTCTGCACCGCACGGTAACAAGCCCTGTCCACGGCATGGGAGCGACATCCGCCATCAAGCATCCGCAATGAATCGGTCACATCCACCACCGGGATAGCCCCGTGACTGCCGCACCTGATAGCACCGACCAATTCTTCAAGAGTCGACTGCATCACCAACGGACGTGCACCGTCATGCACCATCACTATATCCTCTTCCGAGCACTCACCTATGGCACACAGCGCATTTTTCACCGATTGCCAACGAGTATCACCGCCGGCAATCACCTCCGGCGACAGGAAGCCATGCTCGCCGCACATACGCGCCCAGTCACCAAAATAATCGCGGTTCAACACCAACAATATTTCTGATTCCGGCAGGAATCTGCGCAAACGGTCTATAGCAGTCATCAGCACAGGACGTCCACCCAGTTGGCAAAACTGCTTCGGAAGCGGCGAACCGAATCGCTTACCGCTGCCTGCCGCCACTACTATACAATAGATTTTAGCGCACATATATCGTCCGTACTGTTTTTACCTGTTCCCTAAGGCTGCATCATAAGCATCGCCATCAGATATCATCCTTATCGCTTCTCGGTACACAGGATTCATCGGATTGGCCACCCTATAGTACGTCGACTGCTCAAACAGGTCCCTGCCTATCAATGCCTTCACGATTGTTCTCAAATATTCGGCACTGCGGGCATACTGCTCCTCATTATATTCCACACCATCCTTGCGGCCCTGCTCTATCAAACCCTCCATCATTTCTGGTGTGACCTCAAAACGTTGCACGAACGCATCCTCTTTCTTATACATCCGGCGCAATGTCTTACGGTTGGCATCTACATAATTCACACAATACTTATTAAGTGCACCCTTGGCAACTAAGTCACGGTAATAGTCGGAATAGAAAGTGGTGTCAATCGGCACAAACCTGTCCGGCATCACACCCCCGCCGCCATATACCGGACGATGGTTGCGCAATGTATAATACCGCAATGAGTCGGCAAAATGCACACTGTCGGCACTCGACAACTCTCCCGCCTGATAGCGGTGCAATATATCGGCACGATAATCACTATCATCGCCACTCGTGTAAGGTTTCTGTATCGAACGTCCCGATGGGGTATAATATCGCGCCACCGTAAGGCGTATCATCGAACCGTCAGGAAACGGGAACGGTCGTTGCACCAGTCCCTTGCCGAATGTACGCCGCCCCACCACGACTCCGCGGTCGTTGTCCTGCAACGCACCCGACAGAATCTCACTTGCCGAAGCCGAATACTGGTTTACCATCACCACCACCTTGCCATCGGCAAACGGACCGTCGCCCATAGCTCGATAATAGAACGGCTCCACTTTATCTCCCTTGGTGTACACCACCAGGTCATTATTCTTCAGAAACAGCCCGGCAAGGTCGTATGCCGCCTTCAGATAACCGCCGCCATTGTCCTCCAAGTCGATAATCAGATTCTTCATACCCTTTTTCGACAACGCTGCCATCGCCTTCACCACCTCGTCAAATGTGCTTTCGGCGAAACGCGACACCCTGATATATCCAGTTGTGCCGTCCACCATATAAGACGCGTCTACACTGTATATTGGTATATCATCGCGTACTATTCTGAACTCTATCAGCTCGGGCACACCTTTGCGGAGCACCTTCACATTCACCACCGACCCTTTGGGCCCGCGCAGATGCTTCATCACATCAGGCGTTTTCATCTTCACCCCCGATATCAATGTATCGTTAGCCGACATTATCCTGTCGCCCGCAAGTATCCCCACCTTCTCCGATGGACCGCCGGCAACAGTCTGTATCACATAGAGCGTATCGGTAAGCATATTGAACTGTATACCGATACCCGAAAAATTACCCTGGAGCGGCTCCGTAAGCTCACGCGTCTCCTCAGCGTCCGAATACACCGAATGCGGGTCGAGCGTTTTCAGCATCGCCACAATAGCCTCCTCCACAAGCCGGTCGGTGTCTACCGTATCGACATAGAAACGCTCCACCACCTGCTCGGCATAACGGAGCTTCTGCTGCGGTTGCATCGGCTGGGCACACGCCACAGCACATACAGCTACCGCACCTATAAGAGATAATATCTTTTTCATATCTATGATTATATTCTAAATTTTCTTAATTGACCTTCTCCTGTTCCGGAGGCACAAAACGCGACACATCATAGCCGTAACGTTGCAGCTCCCTTACCATGCTTGAACTCACCATAGCCACATCCGGTTCCGAAAACAGCAACACCGTTTCTATACCCGATATAACACGATTCACATCGGCAAGGTTACGTTCATATTCAAAATCAGCAACCGAACGCACTCCGCGCAATAGCCAACGCGCCCCCACCGATTTTGCCGCATCTACCGTAAGTCCGCTCCAGGCAATCACCTCCACGCGCTCCAATGTCGCGAGTTGGCTGCGCAACGTTTCCACACGGGCAGCACACTCATCCTCCGCCGATTGCTTGGCATCATTGACACCGATTACCACAACCACACGGTCAAACAGCTCCAATCCGCGCTTCAGCACCGACAGATGCCCCACCGTAAACGGATTGAACGAACCCGCAAACACAGCAATACGCATATCAGGATATTTGTGAGTCATCCTCCACTACAAGGTTATCGATTATGAAATTCTGACGCTCTATGGAATTTTTTCCCATATAGAACCGGAGCAACTCTCCTACGCCGTCCTCCTTATGCATCGACACTCGGTCGGCACGCATATCCGCACCGATGAATCCCCGGAACTCCTCCGGCGATATTTCACCGAGTCCTTTGAATCGTGTGATTTCAGCATTCGTACCCAATTTATTGATTGCCGATATCCGCTCCTCATCCGAGTAGCAGTAATACGTATCATCCGGCACCGACTTCGACACCTTGCCGGTACGTTTCGAGGTTTTCTTATTGCGCACACGAAACAGCGGTGTCTGCAATATATACACATGCCCTTTCTTGATAAGGTCAGGGAAAAATTGCAGGAAAAACGTCAGCAGCAGCAACCGTATGTGCATACCGTCCACATCGGCATCCGTCGCTATGATTACTTTATTGTATCGCAGCCCGTCTATGCTGTCCTCTATATTCAGTGCCGCCTGCAACAGGTTGAACTCCTCATTCTCATACACCATCTTTTTAGTCTTCCCGTATGTATTCTTAGGCTTTCCGCGCAACGAGAACACTGCCTGCGTCTCCACATTGCGTATCTTGGTTATAGAGCCGGCAGCCGAATCACCCTCCGTAATGAAGATCGATGACTGAAGCTTCTTCTCATCATCCCCCTTCACATCATTAAGATGCACGCGACAGTCCAGGAGTTTCTTATTGTGCAGATTTATTTTCTTAGCTTGTTCACGAGCTTTTTTAGTGACACCTGCCATAGCCTTGCGCTCGCGCTCATTATCCTGCACCTTTTTCAGTATCACATCAGCCACCTCAAGCTCGCGGTGCAGATAGTTGTCCAGTTCCTTCTTCACGAAGTCACCTATGAACTTTGCCACCGTAGGACCGTCAGGACCCATGTCGCGCGAACCGAGCTTGGTCTTGGTCTGCGACTCAAACACCGGCTCCTCCACCTTGACAGATATCGCGGCAACCATACCGTTACGTATATCGGAGTATTCAAAGTTTGGCTTGCCAAAATAATCCTTTATTGTCCTCGACACAGCCTCTTTGAATGCCGTAAGATGCGTTCCTCCCTGAGTCGTATGCTGACCGTTCACAAACGAATAATACTCCTCCCCGTATTGGTTGGCATGCGTCAAGGCTATCTCTATGTCATCCGATTTCAGATGTATTATCGGGTACAGAGGGTCATTGGTCATATCCTCGCGCAGAAGGTCGAGCAAACCGTTGCGCGACATAAACCTTTTGCCGTTGAACACTATCGTAAGCCCCGTATTCAGGAACGTGTAGTTCTTCAGGAGCGGCAGTATGAACTCATCGCGGTAATGATAGTCACGGAACACCGTATTGTCGGGCGTGAACTGCACGAACGTTCCGTTCGGCTCATCCGTATCCACTATTTCCGACTCCATCACCAGCGTACCGCCACAGAACTGCGCCCTCTTCATCTTTCCGTCACGCACGCTCTGTATCAGAAAATCCGACGACAGGGCATTGACAGCCTTTATACCTACGCCATTCAGTCCCACCGACTTTTTAAACGCCTTGTTATCATACTTACCGCCGGTGTTCATGCGCGACGACACCTCCACCAGTTTGCCCAAAGGCACCCCACGGCCATAGTCACGCACCGACACGGTGGTTTCCGACACATCAACTATCAGCTGCTTGCCGCACCCCATCATATACTCGTCGATAGAGTTGTCTATCACCTCTTTCAGCAGCACATATATGCCGTCGTCCGAACACGAACCGTCACCCAGTTTACCGATATACATACCGGGACGGCGGCGGATATGCTCGTTCCACTCAAGATGCACTATATTGTCCTCATCGTATGCCACACCGGGCACATCCTGAGGGGTGGGTATTTGAATTTCTTCGTCTGTCATAGTTCGTTAGGAATACCAAGATTGCAAATTTACGAAATTTTTCGGTAGATACGAACCGTGCCGGGCAGATTTATCGCGCGCAATCGCCCAATCATTAGTTAATTCATCGGGAATGCATAAAAGTTTCGGCGATTTATTTTAAATTTGCATTCAAATTTTCATACACACATATTTTTCTACCAATCATGAAATCGATAATTAAATACATACTGTCAGTTGCCACGGTTGCAAGCATTGCATCATGCTCCAACGAACACCAATGGACCGTCGACGGCAAAATCGAAGGTGCCGGGGGTAAAACCATGATACTCGAGGCTTCGGACAATGGCAGATGGTACCCCATCGACACCATCAGCATCAATTCCACCGGTCAGTTCAAAGCCACACACGCTGCCGCTGGCTACCCCGACATATACCGTCTGCGCTTGGACAACAAGACTTTGTATTTCCCCATCGACAGCATTGAGACAGTAACCGTGGTGACCAACGCCGACGCGTTCGACCACGACTACACTCTATCAGGTTCCACATCTGCCGAGATGCTCATGCACGTCGACAAGCGGGTGATGGATGCCGTCGAACATGGCGGCGCCGCAAAACTGGCAAAGGACTCTCTGCTCAAACGCGAACTCACAGGCATGCTTCTCGGCGATCCTGCCGGCATCGTATCCTACTATATTATCAATAAACGCGTAGGCGGCATGCCCATATTCGACCCCGCCGACAAATCCGACCTCCGCGTCATTGGCGCAGTGGCTAACGCATTCAACCAGTACCGCCCCATGGATCCGCGCTCCACATACCTCAAGAACCTGTTCCTGAGCAACCGCGCCACATCCCTCCTCCCCACCGACACCATCGTTGCCGAGGAGTTGGGACTGCTCGACATCGAACTGTACGACAACAAGGGCTATAAGAAAAGTCTCAGCCAAACGGCTGCCGACAATCGCGTAGTGTTGCTCAACTTCACCGCCTACGGTCTGGATGTTTCCCCGGCACTCAACGTTGCCCTCAACAATATCTACCAACGCTACCACAACCAAGGTTTGGAAATATACCAGATAGCCTTCGACGGTGATGAATACAAATGGCGACAGGCAGCCAAGAACCTCCCCTGGATATGTGTGTACAATTCAGCCGCCGACGGCAACAGCCACCTCGTGCGTTACAACGTCGGTGCCATCCCCGCTGCATTTATCATCAAAAACGGAACTCTTGCAGCCCGCATCACCGACATCTCCAAGATAGAGTCGGAAGTGGCTCGGCACATCTGATTAGCTGCCGCGCGACCATAGGCTGTGCAGCACATGCACCAGTCGCCATACAGGCTTGTAACGCATCACCATCTGCAATAGATTATAACGGCGTCCCACGGGGATGCCGTTATCTTTTTGCACGCGCCGTATCTCTTCGCCCAGCGCCCTATCCCCCAGATGATATGCCTGCGAGAGGGCAAATCGCATCTTCTCTGCCAATGACTCCCGTAGATAGCACAGCGGCACACCATAATATCTGGCAAGACGCACGGTAGCCACGGCTGTACGCGCATGAAACTCCGCGGCACGGCGCATATCCGAGGGCGACGACACCGTGTCCCCGCCCACCCTGTACGCGAGCACCGGCATCTCCATATATCCCACCCTGCCATGAGCCAGCAGTGCGGCGATCACCGGATAATCCTCACACCCCATATCCCTGTCCCACACCATATCGCGGTCTCTGCTTATCATACCACGTATTACTTCGGCACGATACAAGGCTGTCGACAGATGCATTGCCGCAGGAGTCCGGTGCTGAAGCAGTACCGTTAGCAGTGCGCGACCATCCATCTCTCGCGCATGGACATCAGCATTTCTATTTTGTGCATCCGAAGGCAACGTCTCTCCGGTAGCGGCATCCACACACACCCAGTCGGCATGTACCACCGTCATCTCCGCATCAGCATCAAGCATCTCCACCTGACGTTGCAGCCTGTTTTCATCAATCCAATAATCATCCCCCGCACAATCGGCTATATAACGCCCTTCACACACCATCAATGTCTCGAAATAATTGTCCACCACCCCCCGGTTCGGAGCCGGTGGCAACAGCCGCACTTTATCAGGATATCGGTCGGCATACCGCTGGCACACTTGGCGTGTGGCATCGGTGGAGCAATCATCGGATACCACTATCTCAAATGGCACATCGCATTTCTGCGCCAGCACGCTTTCAATCGCGTGCCCCACCGTCCGCTCCTGATTGTACGTCAATACTATTACCGATACTACAGGCTTCATACTCATAGTTTTGATATTTCATCTACGAACGATGCGCGCAATACCGACGCATCATAACTGTTGCGCCATTTTTCGTATGCCCCCCGCCTTAACCGTTCGGTACGGTATTCACTGTCGAGATACGGTATTATTCCCCGCACAAATTCCTCCTCCGTCGGATTGGCTGACAACAGCAGTCCGCAATCGTCATCGATCATCTCACTTAATCCACCCACCTGCGTTGCCACCACAGGCACACCGTAGGCAAGTGACTCGCAGGCTGCTATTGGATGTCCCCCCTCATACCTACTCAATAGTATAGTCCAATCTATCGGATAATCAACATACAGTCTCTGAACAGCACTGTTATCCATACTACCCATGAACCTCACGCACATATTTTCCCTTTGCTGCGAGACCACCTTCTCTTTAAGCAATGGCATATCTACCCCATCGCCCACATAAATCCATTCTATCAAGGTATCCGGACGAGCCACAGCAAGTGCATGCAGGAAATCAAATGTCATACCGATTCTCTTTCTTGCCGACAATTGCGCCACAGATAAAAATGTCAATTTTTTATCTGATTTCACATGCCGCGATGCCATGACACCGCATGTCTGCTTCACACACCCCAGCAATCGCGTAGCTATTTTTGACGATTCCTCAGGGTAGCGTTCTCTAAATGTATTATTACCCGATTCACTTGCCGTATATAACTGCATCAGATGCATCATAGCCTTGCGACGCAATCTCATACTCCTGACACTCAATATGTCGTATCCGTGCGCACGGGATATGAACCGCACGGGATATTTATCCGAAAGCATCCCTAAAGCGCAAGCCCCCATATCGAACCAAAACGTATAAAACAACGTACTGCCCCAGTCCAAACTTGACTTACGCATCCATTGCGGTAGTGCCGCGGCAAAAGCCATACATGCCATGACAAACGTACATGACAATCGTGAATAATCTCCACGCAACATTCGCCATGCGTACGGAGACAGCAAATAGCGCATTCTACGGACTGCGTTATTGCAATCCGGATGATTTATCCACCAGCGTGCCACCTCCACATTCTCTGGCAAATCACTGGCTATATCCGAAGACGAAACCTTTGGATTCACCGGCACTATCACAACCCGCTTGAAAGCATTGCTGAGAAATGCCAATTCGGGAGCCACAAACGCGCCTTCTGTTTCGCATCTGAATGGATACGAATCCGTAATAAGGACTATGGACGTATATTTCTGTACAGACTTCATATAGAGTACAAAGATAGTATTTCCTATGATACCCGCATGCCATTATGGCAATAATTACACCAACCAATCCGTTAATTTCACATGGCACTCAATCCATCCATCACCATAATAGTTCCGGTACGGAACCGGCAAGGAATCGTGACGCGTACGCTTGACTCCATCGCCGCACAAAGTTACAGACCGTTCCGGCTCATTATCGTCGACAATGATTCTACCGACGGCACCATGAGTATCGTTACCAAGTGGAAACATGCCCATGAATCCGAATCGCTGGTTATAGATATCCTTTCCGAGACGGAACATGGTGCGTCGGCGGCGCGCAACCGTGGATTGGATGCCACCGGTAGCGAATACGTGATGTTCTTCGATTCCGACGACGAGATGCTTCCGCACCATCTGCAACGCATCGCCGGTCATCTGTCGCGATTCCCCGATACCGACATCCTGTATTGGGACATCGCATATATCGACCCCGACGGATGGATGGAGGTAAAGGGACAGTCCGACAGCGACCTGCTCCGATGCCATCTTTTGCACGGAACCCTTTCCACCCAACGCTTCATAGCCCGCACATCACTCCTCCGGCAGGTTGGCGCCTGGGATACCGGATTGTCAATCTGGCTCGACCTTGAACTCGGCACACGGTTGCTCATCGCCAATCCAACCGCCCGCAAACTCCACGGCGAGCCAAGCGTCATAATCCATCCCACCGACGATTCCATCACCGGCACTGACTCATCGAGCAGAGCCGACGCACTGGAACAGGCTTTGGACAAAATCGACTCTCTTTTCGATGACTCACACTCTTATTATAGGAGTCTGACCAATGCCCGTCGCGCCATACTTGCCGCTCATTATCGCCGGGAAAACAACAATAGCCGCGCGGAGTCGCTGATGAAAAAAACGCTTGCCGGGAAACGCCTTTCGGAACGGATAGCGCTGACTCTTATATATCATGCATTAAGGCTTACAGGCCATGGCGGTGCCTTGATTGCATCATCTTTATTCCGAAATCAACCGCAAAATAAGTTAACAGACGTTAACCAATCACCACAACCCTATAACGGATGTTAACCAAAGGGCGTTTTACCGCTCCCGCACGTTATTAAATACAACGGAAGTGGCTACCTTTGCCCAGTCATTGACCAAAAATAACCATTATGGCAAACGTTCTGACTGAAATGATAAGCAAGCAGTGCCTTAAATATGGCAAACGCGAAGCTTTCAAATATAAAGAAAACAATCGGTGGATTTCCACCTCGTGGAACGAACTCAACCACATCACCGAAACTATAGCTTGCGCATTAGAGATAATCGGACTCAAGGAAGAGGACAACATCACCGTTTTTTCAGCTAACCGTCCGGAAATTCTTATTACCGACTTCGCAGCCTATGCCAACCGTGCTGTTCCTATATCCATCTACTCTACCAGCTCGGCTGACCAGGTTGAATACATCGTCAACGATGCCAAGGCGGAAATCATTTTTGTAGGCGACAAAAAGCAATATGCCATCGCTCGTAGTGTGCAGAAGAAACTGAAACACCTGCGTCAGATTATCACATTCGATGATGTTCAGCGCGATGCCGACGACAAAACCACACTCACATTCGCCCAATTCACGGAACTCGGCAAAAAAGCTTCACAGGCTTGCCACGACGAGGTCGACGCACGGCGCAACCGCGCATTGCCCGACGACATAGCTACCATCATATACACCTCCGGTACTACCGGCGAACCCAAAGGAGCCGTACTCCCCCATTCCTGCTTCAATGCCGTGATGGAGATACACGTCGAGCGTCTCACCATGCTCAGCGACAAGGACACATCTCTATGCTTCCTGCCGTTAAGCCACATTTTTGAAAAAGCATGGACATACTTTTGTATGCACATGGGCATGAGATTCGCCATCAACAATGACCCTCGCGAGATACAGCAAACCATAAAAGAGATACGCCCCACATGTATGTGTTCGGTTCCAAGATTTTGGGAAAAAGTTTACACTGCCGTTCAGGAGAAGCTCTCCGACATGAAGGGCTTCAAGAAATGGATGGCTTCACGGGCGCTCAGCGTTGGTCACCGGCGGAATATCGACTATGCACGCATAGGCAAGAAAGCACCATGGTACATTGAACAGCAGTACCGCTTCTTCGAGCGGCACGTGTTCATGCCGCTGCGCAAAGCCATCGGTGTCGAGAACGGCAACATCTTCCCCACGGCAGGTGCCCCGCTATCGGCTAATATCGTGGAGTTTTTCCAAAGCTGCGGTATCAATGTTATGATTGGCTACGGACTTTCCGAAACCACAGCTACGGTTACTTGCTACCCCAATACCGGTTATGAGATAGGGACCGTCGGCACTCCTATGCCACGTGTACAGGTGAAGATAGGCGACGAAAATGAGATACTTGTGAAAGGCCCCACCGTCATGCGCGGCTACTACAACAAACCCGAAGCTACCGCCCAGGCATTTACCGCCGACGGTTGGTTCCGTACCGGCGATGCCGGATACATCGACGAATCCGGTGCTTTGATTCTAACCGAACGCATCAAGGACCTCTTCAAGACATCCAATGGTAAGTACATCGCGCCACAGGCGTTGGAAAGCCGCCTTGGCGAGGACAAATATATCGAGCAGGTGGCTGTAATAGGCGACCAGCGCAAATACGTCACCGCCATTATCATCCCTGCCTTCGAAGCACTCAAGGAATACGCGCGCAAGAAGCACATACAGTACCGCTCTGTCGAGGATTTGGTTAAGAACGCCGACATACGCAAGATGATTGAGGAGCGCATCGAACGCCTTCAGGAGAATTTTGCCGGATTCGAGCAGATTAAGAAATTCACTCTCCTGCCGCAGGCATTCACCATGGAAGCCGGTGAGCTCACCAACACTCTCAAGATACGCCGTCCTATAATCAACAACCGCTACGCGCGTGAGATTGAGGCAATGTACGTGTAACGCATTTTTTACATCTCACATCATACGTTTTATCACATTTATGATTACTCAGGAACAATTAAAAGAGACTTTTGAACGCAAGTTGGCGTTGAGGAGGTATCTTTGACATCGACAACAAGAAAATACAAGTAGAGGAAGAGGAACTCCGCACTCATGTGCCTGATTTCTGGGAACACCCCAAGGAAGCGCAGATTCAGATGAAGAAAATCAAGGATCTGCAAGGTTGGATTGAGGGCTATAAGGAGGTCGAGGATGCCGTCGACGAACTCGAGCTGGCATGGGACTACGTTAAGGAGGGCGAAATGGAGGAAGCCGAGCTCGATGCCATGTATGCCGACGCTATCGAGAAAATCGAAAAACTCGAATTGCGCAACATGCTCCGACGCGAGGAGGACAAACTCGGGGTCGTTCTGAAAATCAATTCAGGAGCCGGCGGTACTGAAAGCCAGGACTGGGCTTCTATGCTCATGCGCATGTATCTCCGTTGGTGCGAGAAACATGGTTACAAAACATCCATAGCCAACCTTCTCGACGGCGACGAAGCCGGTATAAAATCATGTACCATCAACGTCGAGGGTGATTTCGCCTACGGATATCTCAAAAGCGAGAACGGTGTCCACCGTTTAGTACGTGTATCCCCCTACAATGCTCAGGGAAAGCGCATGACATCGTTTGCATCCGTATTTGTCACTCCGCTTGTCGACGACACCATCGAGGTACGCGTTGACCCGGCACTGCTATCATGGGACACATTCCGAAGCGGTGGTGCAGGCGGACAGAACGTTAACAAGGTGGAATCAGGTGTGCGCTTGCGCTACCAGTTCACCGACCCTTACACCGGCGAGAAGGAAGAGATTCTCATTGAGAACACCGAGACCCGCGACCAGCCTAAAAATAAGGAAAACGCTATGCGCCAGTTGCGCTCCATACTCTACGACAAGGAGTTGCAACACCGTATGCAGGAGCAAGCCAAGATTGAGGCCGGCAAGATGAAAATTGAATGGGGCTCGCAGATACGCAGCTACGTATTCGATGACCGCCGCGTCAAAGACCACCGCACAGGCTTCCAGACATCCGACGTCAACGGAGTGATGGACGGCGACATCGACGGCTTCATCAAAGCATTCCTTATGGAATTTGCCGGCAACGAAGACCAGGCATAACCCCACGTTAACCACTACCTACACATACAGTAGGCGGGATGAATCCACATCCCGCCTACTTTTTTTCACCACAAAAGTGCAAATTCGCACACCAACCCCCACCTCCACCCCCTACCTTTGCACCAACAAACCAAAACCCTCAAAAAAACCGGAGCGAAAGCAACCCGGGGCGAGGGCATCCTGCCCTCGTGCACCAACAAAGAAATCCCCACCCGTGCCCTCGTCCCACCCTCAACCCCTCCTTAAAGTCCCTACTGACCTTAAAGCCCCTAAACTCCTTACCCCCATCCACAAACATTCCTAATTCCTCACTCCTAATTCCTAATTAAAAAATTGCTCATTCCTAATTACACATACTGGTTCCAACGCTACCTCCGCCGCCCCCTCACCCCCGTCGAGTCAGCCATCATCACCCGCCTTGAGCGACAACGCTCCAAAGGCGGGCGCATCCGCATCATCATCGACGACCCCCACGCCGACACCGACCCCACCA
>OFGI01000025.1_pt1 | contig 148630 bp, 104 predicted proteins | sample 1521751 | NCBI WGS metagenome assembly OFGI01 (sample SAMEA3504115, study PRJEB24116) | mouse gut metagenome | biome: mouse gut; feature: mouse-associated habitat; material: faeces | place: Denmark | collected 2011
TCTCAATATTAAATCTAAAAAAGAGACTGCCTAACTTTGATTGTTAGACAGCCTCTATTTTACATGTTAATGGATTTGCGTCTTACAATGTCACCTTGAGGGTGCGGGTCTTGGAATCGGCGGATACCTTGACGATGTACACACCCTTGTCGATGCCGTCAAGAGAAACCGCTCCCGAACTGTTCAGACTGCGTGAAATCACACGTCGGCCATCGAGCGTGTAAACCTCCACATCCGACGCGCCACATGAATTGACAATCAGGCGTCCGCCACGCACAGCAACAGTGAATTCAGCTGCAGGACTATCCACTCCGACCGTGCCTGTCTCAACAAAGTCTGACATGGCCATACGGATCTCAGGGACAACCTCCTGCTGCATGTTTCCATCCTCATCTTCATATGAATAGTATGAAGACTGCGTCTCCATCACGACAGAACCCTTGTCGTCATACTCATACTCTATCATCAGACCACCTGCGTACTCGACATAGCCATCGAAGCTGAGGCACTGATACTCCTTGATCACATTGCCATGGTCGTCGTATGTGATTTCGGTTATCTCGGTCTCGTCCGACATATATTCCTCGCCGCTGAACTCATCGACCATAGGATACTCGATCCGGTATGTTTCCCTGAACGAGCCGGTTTCCTTATCGATATACTCGGTGACAATCTCCATGCGCGATTCATCATAGAAATCACATATGAACGTTCCCTCGAAGTCATTCTGATAGACACCTGAGATCTCCCCCTCGCACTCATCGGCGTAGTATGACTTTCCCGATGCTATGCGGTTGGCGCCACGAGAGTAATCCTCAATCGAGAACCCCATGGGCTGCCCGTTGGTATTATGCCATACGATGTCGCGCAGATCCAGGTTGTTGACCCAGTATATCTGGCCTTCGTAACTGAGCATTTCCGACACGCTCGTACTTACCACGGCATCACCGCTGACACCATTCTCGATCTTGGCGGTCGTGTCATAATCACCCTCATACATTACCTGACGCTGCAGAAGGGTCAGAAGACCGTTGCTGTCGCGGTCGAGCAGATAACGGTTGCCTGTCATGAGGCTCCAGTCATTGTTCCACGAGTAAATCTCAAGCAGCGTGACGAAGTCCGTCACCACAGAATCATATTCCCTGATTTTCTTCTCGGTCGGGAACCATTTCTCACCGTCAGCATCAGAGACTTCGCTGACCTTTGAAATCTCGCGTGCCAGGTCATCATACTCATAGGTGATACGGAGCAGCGAACCATCTTCCGCCTCCAGGTCTTTCTCAGTCTCGGTTGCAACGGTGCCGTTGGTATTGTAGACATAGGCGGTCTCGGCAACCTCAAGCCACTCCTCGTTCTCCTCGTCCCATACGCTGGTCACGACCTTGCCCGGGAGATACTGCACGGCCACCGCACGCGCCGCCTCTCTGGCACTACATTTCATGCGGACACTCCTCTCCGGCGTCTTCTTTAAAAATCTCGCGGCCGAGAGACTCTTCACCTCAGCAGCCTGAAGGCCACCGGCAACAAGCGAGGCCAACATCAAAGTAAAAAATTTATTCATAGGCATTTGTTAATGTTGTTCAAATGGAATTGCGTAAATCAGTCTAAACAAATTGAAATACATCTGTCATACGACTTCGGCTGCAAAGGTAACGATTTTTCGCGACATTCCAACCATCCCGATACATTTTGTCACAAAAGTAGCAGGCGCGGTCCGGAAAATCCGGGCCGCGCCTTGCGTCAGGTAGAGTTTTGGTATGAGTGCGGGTTATTCCACAAGATCGGCAATCAACCCCTCGTTCCGGGGCGTCACCTTCGAAATATCTTCTGCCGTTGACGTATCTTCTGCCACGAAGTCGTCGGCTGCGGTGAACGCACCCGGCTCAATGCTGAGAATGAGGATGTATCTGCCTGCGTCGGAAGCTCCCTTCTCATCCAGAAGCCGTATGTCCACAAAATTACCGTTATAATCGCCGACCGCCTCGAAGAGGTCGTCGGTGGCCGTATTCAGATCCATAGCCAGACCCATGTCGGCCATCTCCTGAAGCAGCGAACCGCAGAAATCGGCCTGGTCGCGTATGGCTTCCTGTTTACCGGCCGACGTATATGGGAAGAGAAAGAAATAACCGAAATCGCTGACCCTGTCGGCAGAACCGTCATCGCCATATCTGACCATGGCGCTGACAGCCGGGAACATACCATAATAGTTCACGCCATATCCGCCGTCAGACTCAAGCCACAACACGCCATTGTCTTCCTCCGGGGTCAGCCGCAACTTGGAGCGCGACTGACGTACGCATTCATCTTTCGAGACACCTGTGTCAACCACACCATAGAGCTTTGTCATCATGTCTTCGGCTGTGACCGGAACGGGCAGAAGAATCATGTCTCCGGAACCGGCAGCGGCATCCTTCGCGGATACGGCACCTGAATCCGTCCTGTATTCCACCTGCGCGAGAAGTTCCGAAACCTCTTCGGCTGTCATTGTCGAGAACGATGAACCGGCCATGCACATGCCCGTCCCTGCGAGCACGAGTGCCATTGTCAATATGTATTTTCCCAAGTCTCTCATCTGCGGTAAATTTATGAACTCATGCAAATTCGGTTGTCTGTATATTCATAACCTCCGCCGCGCCGGAATTGTTTTTATTCCGGCCCATAAAATGTTTTAAAACATTTATTTAACACTTCGCCGAACCATTTCAGCGGTTTTGCGCCCGATTCTGTTAAAATACAATACCCCGGCTCGCCGTGAGCCGGGGCATTTGTCATATTTGAGTGTCATGCTGATAAGTAATGAGCCATTACTTACCATGCGTATCCTATCACACCGGGTGTTATCTGATAATCTTGTCGGCCTTGCCTCCGCTCACACGGACGTAGACTCCGCGGCCAAGGTTCTCCTCGCTGATCTCGCGGCCGGTCAGGTCGTAGTAGCGCACTTCTCCATCGGGAGCGGCATCTTCTATTCCCTCGATTCCGGTGGGAACACCTTCAGGAGAAGTGATTGTGAGCGAATGGTAACCGTTGACAACGGCATACATCGCATCGCTACGCTCTTTTGCCTGGCTTATGCGCAATTCCTCTGGAATGACAGCGTAAAGACGGGCAGTATGGTTCACAGACACCGGATCCAGCGGCGAAGCGGCATGCGAAGTGAAACCGCGGCGCACGATGTGCACGTCTCCATCGGCCACATGTTCTACATCATCCTCCTCAGGAGTGTCTCCATCCATGCCGTAGAGAAGTTTTTCCTCCGATTCGCCGTCATGACGACCCCAGAGACGGTAACCGTAGACTTCGAAGCGGTTCTCATCCTCGCCAAGGTTCATCGGCAACCATGCCACATACGACTGGAAAGTGTGACCCGAAGAGGAAGCTCCCTTATCCTCTTCAAGCGCGTTCCAGTGGAACTCAACCGAAGGAAGGGGTGCGACTTCCGCATGACGGTTGCCATAGGTGTTGCCGTTGCTGTATTTAAGCGTAAGTGAAAGATTCGAGAACTCGTCAACCGGGAAAGCAAGCTCAACAACCGGTTTCACTCCGAATCCGTTCTCCAGCTCGGCATATTTCTCTTTCGTGCCGTTCTTATCAAGAGCACGGTAGATGACGAGATGTCCTGTGGGCATACGCTTCACGCTGACAACATCTGTGGCACTGTAACTGTCGCTGACAATATACTCTGTAACCTTCGGATTGGTCCGGGTCTCAATCCACACAGTCTGACGGTTCTCGGGCAGAAGGTTGGAGCGGTCGGTATCGGATGCGATTTCGGCAGCGGTATAGGGAATGTATCCCAGACGCAACGCACGCACCGGCACTGTCACCTCAACCATGTTCGAGAGTGTCTTCGATATTTCGCGCGTTATGTCGTTCACACCGTTATATTCCACATAGTAGCGGTATGCCTCGGGCTGGTCTCCATCCTTGGTCGATACAGAGAAACGGTCGGTGAACATCGCGAGAACATCGCCGTTCTCCTCCAGGGCACTCACCTGTATGAGGTCATCATCTTCAGGATTCCCGGTGTTGATTGCCGATCTGAACTCGGCGGTCAAAGGAAGACCGGTCCCATCCGTACCCTCCGGATAGGTGATGCTTGCCGTGTAGACGTACCAGCTTCCGGCGGCATCCTCGACAACCTTCTCACCTGTCACTGTCATTCTGGCTACCTCGGCCGAGGCTGCGGCATCCCCGTCGTTCACAATACGGCGCAGTGAGAAGTGGGTGTTGTTTCCATCCGGCTGCACTTTCACATGACGGCGCTGAAGCACACGCTCTCCGGCTCCGGAATGGTCGAGGAGCATGATTTTGTTCTCGTAGCGGTTCTGCTCATTATCGTAGTCATAACGCGACAGTCCCTCGCCGTCTATGCGTATCTCAAGTTCTCCGGCGGGAGAAAGAGAGGGAATGAGAGTCCTGACAATATTTGACTCGGTCATATCGAAGTCGGAGCCATGACGGCGACCGAGCACAATGTACTGGACATTGTACGAGATTGACCGCATGTCTTCATACACGTAAAGTCCGCATGTCTCGCCCGAGGAGATAATGGCCCCGGTTTCTGCATCAACATACATGTCGGCCTCATGCTCCGGGGCTATGCTGAACTCCGAGGGAGACAGAGGAGTGGATTCCATCACATCGTTGACCACACGGTACACGTAGAATTCCTCAAGCACCTGAGAACGCGAGACTTCCTTGTAAGTCGACTTCCAGTCCAAGCTTACCGTCGCCTTACCAGTCTGGTAGTCCGGACTCGGCACGCCATCTATCGCCGCATCGATACGGCTGAAGAACACGAAGGGCATGTGGTCAGGGCTGTAGTAAGTGTACCACTCGTGCTTTGTCACACCGCCGTCGTCCGTGCGTGAATCACCGGCAAACCTGTAGTCGGGCAGATAGAACAGGAAGTTTACAGGATACTCTTCAGGTTCCGCGAGAGTGGACATGACCACAATGTGGTTCTGCTTCATGATCGAGGAACAGTTGTGGTCCACACGGAAGCGGTGACCTGAATTCATGGTGGCATAAGCCTGGTCGATTGGTCCACTGTTCGAAGGGCTGAACTCCTCATACATGTTGTAGAACGGCGCGAAACCCTTCGGATTGTTGGAGGGAACACGGTTGCAGCCTTTGGTGATGATGAAGAACTTGTCGAGCGTGCCGACATAGTTGAACAACCAGCCGGGATTTGTCGAGCCTGACTCCTCGCCGATGTGCATCTGCTTGGTTAGTACGGTCACGGCCTTGAAGAGGCGTATGTATTGCTCGGGGGTATGGTTGGCGTTGAACGAATAACTGTCGTCAAGCTCCACGAGAAGTGCTGTCGCACCTTCCACCGGAGTCTCCACCTTCATGTCGGCAGGCATGTTGTAGGGAGCCTCCGTGCAGGGAGCATATTCAACATTCACATGCGTGTTGCCTTGGTCCGTTCCCCAGCCGACAGGGTCTTTCACGAATCCCGGCACCGAGGGATTGACGTTGACCTCCTTCAGCAGGGCGACTATCTGCTCGTAGCTTTCAGCACGCTCGGTAAGATTCGAGACATGACTCCTGCCACTGGCATCAGTCCACTCATAGGTTATGGCAGCATAGTCTGCAAGACTGTTGCTGTCTGAGGCTCCCTGCGCGGCAAAAGCAGGTATTGCGAGCAGGAGCGACACAGACATACAGAGTGCCTTGAGCACTGCAATTGTTTGTTTTCGTCTCATTGTTTATTGTTTGGTTAGTAAAACGGCTGCAAAATTACTTCTTATATGTATATTCTTCCAAACATGTTAAATATTTTTAAGGATTATTTGCAACTCTTCTCCCGATATTTTGCACTTCTGGCTTTTCACATATAAATGGCCTTCTACACGACTTCAATTACCACACATTGTAATATATTGTCATAAGTCATATATTGTCATGGTTACACTGATGGGCACACGCAAAAAAGCCGGGACACCCTTGCGGATGTCCCGGCTGATTATGTTGCGGTTCGCGCGGCTTATTTGAAGCGGCGGTTGCCTTCGAGAACGGGCTTGCCGTCGGCGGCTGCCGTGTTCTTCCTGCCGTTGCGCTTGATGATGTTGTAGGCGATGGGAGCTGCGCAGTAGAGCGAGCAGAATGTACCTACCACAACACCGAAGATCATCGCGAATGTGAACGAACGGATTGTGTCGCCACCGAGGAAGAAGATGCAGAGGAGCACGAGCAGAGTCGAGAACGATGTCATCACCGTACGGCTCAGTGTCGTGTTGAGCGACTTGTTGAAGGTCACGAAGCGGTCCTCTTTCGGGAAGTCCTTCATCGTCTCGCGCACACGGTCGAACACAACCACGGTATCGTTGATCTGATAACCGATGATGGTCAGCACCGCAGCGATAAACGACTGGTCAATCTCCATCGAGAAGGGGAAGAAGCCCCAGCATACGGAGTAGAAGCCGATGATAAGGAATGCGGTGAGGGCCACGGCGCAGAGCGCGCCGACCGAGAAGGCGATGTTGCGGAAACGGAGCAGGATGTAGAGGAACATGCAGACAAGTGCGATACCGACTGCCCAGTATGCGTCGCGCTTCATGTCGTCGGCCACCGAGGGACCAACCTTCTGGATCGATATGATACCATGGCTCTCGTCGGCGATGGTGAACGCGTTCTGGTCCATCAGCTTGCCGTTGTTGGTAAGCTCATCCTTGAGACCTTCGTAGAGAAGACCTGTGATCTCGTTCTCTATGCCTTCGCTCTCGTCAGCGATCTTGTAGCTGGTAGAGATACGCAGCTTCGAGGGGTTGTCGATTGTGATGACCTGTACAGAGACGGTCTTGTCGTTGGCTTTCTCCTGGAAGAGGTTTGTAAGTTTCTCCTGGACAGCCTCGCGGTCAACATCCTTCTCGAACTGCACAACATAGTTGCGGCCACCCGAGAAGTCGATACCCTGGTTCATGCCGCGGATTGCGAGCGATGCGATACCGATCACGATGAGGGCGATCCATACCACCGATGCTGTCTTCCACTGGCCGAGGAAGTTGATCTTCGGGTTGGTGAGGAAGTTGCGGCTCATGCCGGTGGTGAATGTCATGCCGGCGTTGCGGCCGTTCTTGGTGATGAGGTCAAACGCTATGCGGGTCAGGAAGACTGCTGTGAAGAACGAGCAGACGATACCGATGATAAGCGTTGTGGCAAAGCCCTTGATAGGACCTGAACCGAAGATAAGGAGAATCACACCGGTGATGACCGAAGTGAGGTTCGAGTCGAAGATAGCCGAGAAGGCGTTGCTGTAACCCTCCGATATTGCCTGACGGAGTTTCTTGCCGTTCTTGAGCTCCTCTTTGGTACGCTCGAAGATAAGCACGTTGGCATCGACAGCCATACCGAGCGCGAGCACGATACCGGCGATACCCGACAGTGTCAGCACTGCCTGGAGCGATGCGAGGATACCGAGTGTGAAGTAGAGGTTGAGGATAAGTCCCACGTTAGCCACCAGACCGGGAATCCAGCCGTAGTAGAGAATCATGAGGACCATCAGCAGGAAGATTGCCACGATGAACGAGACGAAGCCCATCTGGATGGCCTCGGCACCGAGGCTCGGGCCGATCACGTTGTTGCTGACAACATCCACGCGTGCCGACATCTTACCCGACTTGAGCACGTTGGCGAGGTCGTTGGCCTCTTCGGGAGTGAAGTTACCGGTAATCTGCGAGCTTCCGCCGGTGATCTCGTTGTTCACGTTCGGGAACGAGTAGACGTTGTTGTCGAGAACGATGGCGATTGAGCGGCCGATGTTGTTGCGGGTGATGGTAGCCCACTCCTGAGCGCCACGGTCGGTCATCTTCATGTTGACCATGTTACCCTGCATGTTGTCATACTCCGACGAAGCCGATGTCACGGCATCGCCTTCGAGAGCGGCATCACCCTTGAGGGCAACAAGCTCCCAGTAGCCTACGGTCTTGTTCTCGCCGTTGGCTTTCTTGACAACGTTACCCTTCTCGTCGGTCACGGGGAACTCGGCGGGCTTCACGCTCCACGCGAGTGTGAGGTCGGCGGGGAGGAGCTTCTTGGCGAGGTCGGTGTTCATGATCGAGTCAACGAGGTTGCGGTTGGCCGGAGTGACCATACCCACAACCGGGCTGCCGTTGCGCTGCGGACCGCCGAGAAGTGCGATTACGTTGAGGTGGTTCACTGTGTCGAGAGCGGCATACTGCGAAGCGAAGTTCGCGAGGTCACCGGCAATCTCGTTATAGTTGTAAACCTCGAAGAACTCCAGGTTCGCGCTCGACTTCAGAAGGTCTGTCACACGCTCGGGTTCCTTCACACCGGGGAGCTCGAGAAGGATCTGACCCTTCTTGTCCTGGAGCTTCTGGATGTTGGGGGCAACCACACCGAACTGGTCGATACGTGTGCGGAAGATGTTGAAGGCCGCGTCAACCTGGCTGTCAACCTGCTTGTTGAGAGCTTCGATCACCTCGGCGTTCGAGGCGTTGCTCTTCAGCTGGCCCATATACTCACCCTCGCGGATGAAGAGGCCTGACATGACGCCCGGCTGGATGTAGCTTCCGACCTTGGCGATGAAATCGGCGTCGCTCGATTTCACACCGGCATCCTCAGCTTTCTTGATGGCGGCGTTGATCTGGGCGAGCTGTGCGTCGCCCGACGCGTACTGGCGGAGCATGTCGGGAACCGACACTTCAAGCACCACGTTCATACCACCCTTGAGGTCAAGGCCGAGGCCGACCTCCATCTTGCGCACCTGGTTGTACGTGTAGCCCAGATACACTTTCTCTTTGTCGATCGAATCGTTGAATTGCTTCAGACTCTGTTTGTAAGCATCATTGGTCTCATCGGTGGTCTTCGACATTTTAGCCGCGAACTCACGCGCCTCATCCTCGTAGTGACGGGTCACGAACGAGAAGGAGATGTAGAATCCGCATATCAAAACCAACAGAATGGCAATGGTGCTGATAAACCCTTTGTTCTGCATTGTGTTTTGTTGTTATTTTATTTATTATTTTCCTTATGAAATAACATGAAAGCTCACCCCCTGCGGAGGCGATACAATCTTTCAGCTTGCAAATATACCGCTTTTTTTTGATGTTTCATTAAAAGATTCTCATAAATTTGACTTTGACAAGGGTTTTTATGGATTATTTTAGTTATTTTTGACGTTAGAAAGAGAAATCGGTATCTGAATGAAGATTAAAAACAGTTTTTTCGGGGTGCTTCTCGGCGCTTCGGCGATGCTTCTCGCCGGGGCCTGCGCCAACATGGGCACTCCCACCGGCGGAGCACGCGACGAGGACCCGCCGAGGTTCCTGTCGGCGACACCTGCCCCAGGCTCGGTCAATGTCAACCGGGAGAAGATGACCCTCACTTTCGATGAGCTTATCAATGTGAAGGACGCGTTCTCGAAGGTGGTAGTTTCGCCGACTTCGAAGTCCACCCCGCGCGTATCGTCGCAGGGTCGCCGCGTGACCATAGAGTTCGACTCGCTCGCCCCCAACACCACATACACCGTCGATTTCGCCGACGCTATCGAGGACAACAACGAGGGGAACCAGCTCCAGGGATTCACCTATTCTTTCTCGACCGGTCCGGAGCTCGACTCGCTCCGCATTTCAGGCCGAGTGTTCTCGGCGCGTAACCTCGAACCGCAGCAGAGCATGATTGTCGGCGTGCATTCCAACCTCGCCGACTCGGCGTTCTCGACCACCCGGCTCCTGCGCGTGGCCAAGACCGACGACCGGGGACAGTTCACAATCCGAGGACTCGCCCCGGGCAGCTACCGCGTTTTCGCTCTCGGCGACAACGACAACGACTATACCTATTCCTCGCCCGAGGAGGATATGGCTTTCTACGACTTCGTAGTTGAACCCACCGCACGCGAGACCCTGGCCATCGACTCGGTCTACGACCCGCTGACCGGCAAGCTCGACACCGTGCGCGAACGCCGGCGCACGCAGTTCCTGCCAAATGACATCCTGCTCCGCACCTTCAATTCGGAGATCCGGCAGCAGTACATGACCAAGTACGAGCGTCTCGACTCCACGCGCGTGTTCCTTAAATTCAACACGCGTGCCGACTCGATGCCGCGCATCCGCATTCTCGACAGGCCCGCAGACACCCGTCTCGGCACCCTCGAAGCCTCGCAGCGTCTCGACTCGCTCGTGTGGTGGCTCACCCCGGAGCTGATGCGCACCGACTCGCTGCGTCTGGAGGTGGCTTATACACGCACCGACCAGAATCTCGTGCCCACCGCAGTGATTGACACTCTCAATTTCTTCACCAAGCGTGCTCCGGCTCCCAAGAAAAAGAAGAATGAGAAGGTCAGGATTTCCGCAGCCGATTCAATTGCCGCCATCACGACCACGCTGAAGATGGTTTCCTCGACCACACAGGACGTGCATCTCCCCGTTCTTTTCGAAAGCCCGGTGCCGTTGGCTCGTTTCGACACCACGGCTGTACATCTCTCGGTGATGGTCGACTCGGTCTATGCGCCTGTCCCGGGCCGCTTCCTGCTGACGCGTCCGGATTCGCTTCAGGCCCGCTCCTACTCACTCGACTACCCGTGGGAGTATGGCGCGAAATACCGCCTTGAAATTGACTCGATAGCCGGAACCGACATCTACGGCAAGCCCACGCGCCCGATAACCCATGAATTCACGGTGAAGCAGAACGGAGACTATTGCTCGGTGCTGTTCCACATAACGGGCATACCTCAGGGCACGCCGGCGTTTGTGGAGCTGCTGAACGGCAGCGACGCCGTGCAGCGCACGGCAATAGTGGAGAATGGCGACGCCTTCTTCCCCTTCCTCACGCCGGGCCGCTTCTATGCCCGTGCGGTGCTCGACCTCAACGGCAACGGCGAATACGACACCGGCAACTACGCGCTCTGTCTACAGCCGGAGCTGGTCTACTACTACCCCAAGGCAATCAACGTCAAGAAGAACTGGGACAAAGAGGAGAACTGGGCACTATTCGGCACACCGATAGACATGATGAAGCCGGCGGCTATACTCAAGAACAAGCCCGCGACCGACAAACGCGCCCGCAGCAACAAGAAGAACAACAACGAAGAAGAGGAAGAAGAAGACCTGTTCGACCCGACCCGCAACCCCTTCGACCCCAACGACCGTGGCTCCCGCCGCACCACCGCCGGCAGCTACTGACGCACCTCCCCTCCACCCCGAAAAAAATCCATCCCTCAATGAGAGACCTTTTCCCGAAAAGTCCCCTTCATTGAGGGATTTTACTGCGAAGAGAACTATCTATGATATGAATTATGTTAGCTAAACTTGTTTCTTTAGATTTTCAATCTGTTCGATGCTGAGACCGGAAACTCTACGCAGCCAGACCTCGGTCGAACCTGTCACCTTTAGTTTTTTGCGTACCGAATATACTACGGACTCCACAGTTCTGTGAGATCTCCCGGTCATGGAAGCTATCTCCTTTGCCGTCCACCCGAGCAACAGAAGATTGCAAATCTCCAATTCCGTCTTCGATAAATCAGGAGCCAACCGCGTGAGATTTTCAACAAACTCCTGACGAACCTTGCTGAAGAGAAGATTAAATTTATCCATAGCGGAAGAAGTGTACATTCCCCTGCTTCTGAGACTCGCATTAATTGCTCTCAGGCGTTCCTTTTCACCTTTTGACGAACTGATTACCTCACGCCGTATTTCTCTCAAACCCTCGTTGATGCTCGCCATGCGCAGCGCAGATTCACATGCAGTACGCGAACTTTCATCAAGCTGACTTTCGAGATCCGACTGGCGTTCCTTTAAAAGCAACTGATCATATTCAAATGTCATCGTCTTTATTATGTCTCTTCGTCTTTTTACACGGTACTCACCAGCAATATAATGACAACATATTATGATAATCCAACAAATAACCGATACAGACAGTATGAGCCATGCAATTTTCTTCGAAGAAAGTACATATGCATTTTTAAGTGAGGCGTAATCATCAGGATTGATATTTTCGGCCATCATTGAGTTTTTAAGTCTGTCGTTGACGATATTTAGAGAATCACTCAATTCAATGACGCGCCTGAAATTGCCGGCGGCCAGAGAATATTCGCCGATTCCCTGCAGAGCTTCACCCTCCGCTCGAAGCAAATCCCGTCTCTGCAACGGAGCGGATACAGAAAGTTCCATCAAATCCTGACGCGAATACAGTAAATTAAGAGATGCTGCATAGTGGCTCCTATCATTGAGAAAACCGGCACAATGGATCAAAGCTGTGAGTTGATTGATGTTACGCGGCTCAAAATCGAGGGCACGTCTGAAATAGCGTTCGGATGTAGAGGTATCTCCCATAAGCTCATATATGTAACCTCCTTCTCCATTCCAGATAATACCAAGCGACGGACTACCATCTACATATTCCCCTGCTTTTGTCCATGCCCTGATAGCCTCTACGAAATTACCTATCATAGAATTGTACTGCGACACTGAGAGCCAATACTGCGCAAGCGAAGTGTTTCTACGAGTCTCCGACACCGATCCGAGACGCAATGCACACTCGCCACCGCGCTCAAGAGCGATTCTAGCAGCATCATAAAGACCTATCGTGCATAATATGTCACTCATGCCGACATATTCCTTTAAGTCCCAATATAGCAAGGAATCCGGTTTATGTTTCGTTATAACACAATCAGCTCTGGTGAGGAAATCCTCAATTCGGTTCAGATTTAAAAGAGCCATCCCATTAAAATTGGACACACGCAGCCAGTCATCTATATTAAGGTTGCCATTGTCGAGCAATGTTGAGGTCTCCTTTTCAAGAATATTGAAATTACCATCTTCAAACAACACTTTTAGCCGCGAATAGTCGGGTGCAACATACCGTGCGCCTCCCGGCAACGCAAGATATGCTACAGACAAGATTACTGAAATTATTCTAATCATACAATTCCTTATCATTCAATAAAATTTATAGAATAACGGACATTGAGCATCCAATTGTATTGCGACTGATATTCAACAGTATAACTAACACCTTATATATAAACCATTTATCAACTTTAACAGTATTTTTTAAGTAATGGCATAAAGCTATTAACACTCAATTTTGGTGGCAATTGACTTGATAAGAAACAAATAGACGTATAACTTTGCAATCGGTTGGGAACCCATAAATAAGAATAGGGAGCGCCTTTTCCTACCAAGTACAAACAGTGCCCCGTTAGGTGCCGGGGCAATAAAAGCAACGCTTATGAAATATATTTTATGCCTTGTGGCCTCAATCGCGATTGCCCTTGCATGTTTCGGTAATTTCGAGGTGACCAGAAACGGAATCAAGGGAGAATGCCGCAACTACACAGTTGCTGCAAATGGCAAACTCCAGGAGAGTGAATGTTCGACAACTACCCACAACAACTCATTCAATGCCTCGAAAGAAAACGACCAAACTCGAGACAATACAATCACCATTCACATCAAATGGGTATATCCAAACTATCTCGAGCCATGGTTCGCGCAATACGGAGAAAGTTCGTTGGGTGATACGGAACACTATGCGAACAATGACAATATGAGTATGACCGTCACTCCTTATTACGGATATCCCGACATAATCATCGGATACTTCCGCAACCCGGAAAATCCGCGTGACAGCTACATAGTATTTGAGAAAGTGGAATCGCTCAAAGACGGAGTAGAGATAACGCTTGACGGTTCAAAAGCCATAAACAAATACGAATTGGAATTACTCAAACCGGACTATACACCTTTCAGCTATGCCCAAATAGAATACGATCCCGAAGAATTTACGGAAAATATAACAAGAGAGGGTGATTTGGAATCATCGTTCAACCTCATGTCCGTATGTATCGGTGGAAAATACAATCTTCCTTTGACTGAAAGCATAATATGGCTAAGAGACCGAATCAACTCATTGACAGGAGACCGAACAAACGTCACACCTCCCACATGGTATATGAATGAACTTCCCGAAGACTGCGGATTTCTAGTCCAAAGCATATGTATGGCAACGGATGGCGATGTCTACGCTCTTATGACGAATGTAGGCAACACACCAGGTAAATACTCGAACAATCCCGATTTATACAAAACATGGAAATTTCAGGCAATGCCATCCAAAAGTGCCATGGAAGACGGCTTTGGGGTTTACCCCAAAATTAATCTTCTCGCTTCGACCGGAGGTTTTATTTCCACATCTCTCAGTATGGCAAAAGAAATAATAACATCCGAAATGGACAAAGGTGTCTCAGTTAATATGCTTATATGCACAGACAACAAATCCTCTGCCGACTTCGCGGGTTTTGAGACCCTTGTTGAGAACCAGATTGTGGAACTGTTGATGGACGGGTCGGAAGGCAGCCTGGATATGCGCGTGCTCCACGAATCCGACGGAAAATTAAGTTGGCTTCCCTACAACATGAATCTAGGATTTATGGCATACGGACAAGATAATCTATGGACAAACAATCTGGAATATGGCAACCACGATGATTTCCATACTTGGGTTAATCCATACATACCTTCGGGATTCAACGATTACAAAGGCATGCCAGGAAACAATGTACCAACCTTATCTCTGCTGATAAATGCCGACGAGGAACCGTTCCCAGAGGAAATGTTTCCTTATCTGTTTCAAACAGGCGTTGGTTCCGGATTTGTGGGAAGACAGGGAGAGGCACGGATAACTGACCTATTTCTTACAGAGGTGGCGGGCCACAAAGAAGGCGAGCACTTCATCTACAACTTAACCGACAGCAATATTCTGATTGACGGTGAGATAAACGGGCGAAACGACTCCGAGATAGGATTAAGCCTTGATAAAAGCGACTGGATTCCGCCGGTGCTTCAGCTACTGTCGTTCAACGATTCAGAAGGCGTGGTCACCGACCGCTTTGAAAGCGGCAACAATGCTTTTGTGGAGATTTACGGTGGTGATTTCAAATACGTAGAGAAGGAGGTTGAAATTGAAAATGAGACCTACTACAGAAGAGAAATGGCGGTCAAACCTCTCAAACAGGTTGTTATAGAATGGTCTCCGTCGGGAGAGAATGACTACGCACCAATTGAGGTTGCCGAAAATCCAGATAAGTTTTTCGTTCCCGGATACGGATATTGCTTCACCGGCTCACTTAAAAGTGTAGACAAGCCGAGTACAAACAAATGGTATGATTTACGGATACGGCTTGAGGACGAGAGCGGAAACTATGTGACCCAGACAATACAGCCGGCATTCCGCATGGAGAAACCAAAATCAGGAATCGAAAAGATTCAATATGATATTCGCGACATATTCGCTGGAGACTCATCAGTCGAAGTCTATACAACATCTGGTATTATGATAGGCGTAATCTATGACCGCAGCGGACTTGACAATTTCACACCCGGCGTGTATATTCTGAAATCGGGAGACAGAGTGGTTAAGCATAATGTAAGATAGCAATGTCACCTGCCGTATCATCCATAAAGCATTTTCACCTATGCCTGCCGCGACAGCTCCTGCCACGCTGCGTCCATTTTGAGACGGCACCTCCAGCACGTTTGTCGTGAAATAAAATTTCATCCCTCAATGAGAGACCTTTCCCCGAAAGCGTCACTCTTTGAGGGATTTATTCATTCCAGACGGGCTATTTATTGAGAAGCCATCGCCATGCCGGGATGACTTGAATTGTTTTCCCTTCGTCAGTGACAATTTCTTCATGTCGGTCAGCTGTTATTATCAAAAGATTCTCACAGTTCGTGGCTATCGAAGCCTCTATAAGACCACTGATTTCTCTTTTACGCGTTTCATCATCGCTCATGTCCCATGTGACCTGTATCAGCTGTGCAATGTCCACGCCACGCTGTACGGCAAAATCGCATTCTCCTTTTCCTTGATAATAGTATATCTTGTCAAGAGGGGTACGCTGACGATAAAGCTGTAAGAATACCGTGTTTTCAAGCTTTTTCCCGTCGTCATCGCTTTGTGGAAGAAGTACCGCATCCCTCAGACCATTATCAATGCAATAATATTTCGGTTGGGAACTCTCGACTTTTTGGAGAGACTTGCTATAATTCGGTATTCGCAGAAACATGAATATATCACATGCATAGGTTGCCCAATCATACAGATTGTCCTTGCTGACCTTAAGACCCCGCGATTTTATATCTCCGTGGATTGCCCTTATGGAGGTCGGTTTGGTAATATTTGACATTATCCTTTTAAGGTAATAACGAAGTACCTCGATGTTGGATAATCCATAATGTTCCACCAGATCCTTCAGCAGCATCGTATCGAAATAGCCTTGCAGAATCTTGGCTTTTTGGAGAGGATTGTCTGTAAGAACAACCTCCGGAAAGCCACCTTCATTGTTGTATGCAAAAAAGGCATTACGTATTCTCGCCAAATCGCATTCAAGCCAGCCGTCGGCATTAACTCCTATGAAGTCACAGTATTCCCGGAATGAAAGCGGCAGTGTTTCTTCTTCCTCGGGCCACCCTCTTAGAGCGGATTTAAGTTCGGAACTCAGCATTGTAGCATTGCTCCCGCTTATGTATATGTTCTTCGAGTAATGCTTGTATAACCGCATCACAAAGTATTCCCACCCATCTATTAACTGTATCTCATCAAAGAACATATAAACACCTGCCATGTCAATGTCAGGATACATTTCACGATAGGCCTCTAATATTTGGTTTAGTTCATCCGACTTCATTCTTACGAGACGTTCATCATCAAAACTAACCCATAGTATACGCTCCTTGTCGACACCTTGCTTCAAAAGCTCGTTCACCACGACTTCCATTCTTGATGTCTTCCCACAACGCCTTACACCAGGGATTGTAATAATCTTGTTATCCCCGATTGGCAATGGAGTTTCACGTCTTTTCAAGTCGGAAGGGAACTCGGCCTGACGCATCGCTATTTGCGATTTTATATACAACTTATCCATACTGTCCTAAATTTTAGGACAAAAATAATAAATTCTGTCCTAAAATCAAGGACAAATAGAAATTATTTTCCAAACACACGAATTTAAAGGTCGCGCACAAAGTATGTGTGCGACCTTTAACTCATTCTGCCCTTAATAAGTGGGCGTCTTTAACATACGCGGCTCACACCGTCTCACCGTCTCATGTATGAGACCGTCTGAGACGGTGACATGGTGAGAGACGATTATGAGATACGATTAAAGCCTGTTGCAATGTGGGATACATTGCAACAGGCTTTGTATTGTAAGCCGGTTTCCGGATTCAGGCAACAGTCCTGATATCTAATATCTAAAACCTAACGCCTGAAACCTCAAATCTTACTTGCGGCACTCGGCGGCGATGAACTCGCGGTTCATGCGCGCGATGTTGGCCATCTTCACGCTCTTGGGGCACTCGGCTGAACATGCGCCGGTGTTGGTGCAGTTACCGAAGCCGAGCTCGTCCATCTTCGACACCATGGCAAGAGCACGACGGTCGCGCTCCACAGCACCCTGGGGAAGACGTGAGAGCTGGTTGATCTTGGCCGACACGAAGAGCATGGCCGAACCGTTCTTGCAGGCTGACACACACGCGCCGCAACCGATGCAGCTCGCAGAGTCCATGGCCTCGTCTGCCTGTACCTTCGAGATGGGAAGGTCGTTGGCATCCTGTGCGCCACCGCAGTTGAACGATACGTAACCGCCGGCCTGCTGGATCTTGTCGAACGCATTGCGGTCTACCATGAGGTCCTTGATCACCGGGAAAGCAGCCGAACGCCAAGGCTCGACAGTGATGGTCTCGCCATTGGCGAAACGACGCATGTAGAGCTGGCAGGTGGTAGCTGCGGTAGCCGGTCCGTGGGGATGACCGTTGATGTAAAGTGAGCACATACCGCAGATACCCTCGCGGCAGTCGTGGTCGAACACGACGGGTTCCTCACCCTTCTCCACGAGCATCTCATTGAGGATGTCGAGTGTTTCGAGGAAGGATGTGTCGGGCGTAGTCTCGACTCCTGTATAAGTCACAAATTCGCCCTTGGCCTTAGGTCCGGCCTGACGCCAGATCCTAAGATTGACTTTCATTATATTTTCTTCCATAGTTGACTTTTCTTATGACTTATAGTTACGGGTCTGTACCTTGATTGCCTCGTAGTGGAGGGGCTCCTTGATGAGCTCGGGGGCCTTTGTATCCGAACCCTCGTACTCCCAGCAGCTTACGTAGAAGTAGTTCTCGTCGTCACGCTTGGCCTCACCCTCCTCGGTCTGATACTCTGTACGGAAGTGGCCACCGCAAGACTCGTTGCGGTTGAGCGCGTCGTATGCCACAAGTTCACCCATGGTGATGAAGTCGCGCAGACGGAACGCCTTGTCGAGCTCGACGTTCATGCCCTCGCCCACTGTGCCGGGGACGAAGAGGTTTGTCTCGAACTCCTTGCGCAGACGGCCGAGCTCCTGGATGGCGTGCTCAAGACCTTCCTTGTCGCGTGCCATGCCGACATACTCCCACATGATGTGGCCGAGCTCCTTGTGGATAGAGTCAACCGAGCGGCTACCCTTGATGTTCATGAGGCTCTGCTCAAGCTCCTCGCACTTCTTCTCGGCAGCGTCGAACTCCGGAGTGTCGGTGCGGAAATGAGGAACTGTGATCTGGTCGCTCAGATAGTTCTGGATTGTGTAGGGAAGCACGAAGTAACCGTCGGCGAGACCCTGCATGAGGGCAGACGCACCGAGGCGGTTGGCACCGTGGTCGGAGAAGTTACACTCACCGATGGCGAAGAGACCCTTCACAGAAGTCTGGAGCTCATAGTCAACCCAGATACCGCCCATTGTGTAGTGGATAGCGGGGAAGATCATCATCGGGTTGTAGTAGCACTCACCGTCGATCTCCTTGGCAAGCTCGCCGGGGTTTACGTCGGTAATCTCCTCGTACATGTCGAAGAGGTTGCCGTAACGCTGTCGTACCACATCGATACCGAGACGGTTGATGGCCTCGGAGAAGTCGAGGAACACGGCGAGACCTGTGTTGTTCACACCGAAGCCGGCGTCGCAACGCTCCTTGGCGGCACGCGATGCAACGTCGCGGGGCACGAGGTTACCGAATGCCGGATAGCGGCGCTCCAGATAGTAGTCGCGGTCCTGCTCGGGGATGTCGCTACCCTTGATCTGGCCTTTCTGAAGTTTCTCGGCATCCTCTTTCTTCTTGGGCACCCAGATACGGCCGTCGTTACGGAGTGACTCCGACATAAGGGTCAGCTTCGACTGCTTGTCACCGTGAACGGGGATACAAGTCGGGTGGATCTGCACGTAAGCGGGGTTTGCGAAGTATGCACCCTTGCGGTAGCAGGCCATCGCAGCCGAGCAGTTGCAGCCCATGGCGTTGGTCGAGAGGAAGTATGCGTTACCGTAACCACCGGTGGCGATAACCACGGCGTGAGCGGCGAAACGCTCGAACTGACCTGTCACAAGGTTCTTGGCGATGATACCGCGAGCGCGCTCCACACCATCCTTGTCCTTGATGAGCACGAGGTCGTGCATCTCGTAACGGTTGTAGCTCTTCACCTTGCCGGCCTGGATCTGGCGGTTGAGCGAAGAGTAAGCGCCGAGAAGGAGCTGCTGACCGGTCTGACCCTTGGCGTAGAAAGTACGGCTCACCTGGGCGCCACCGAACGAACGGTTGGCGAGGAGACCGCCGTATTCGCGTGCGAAAGGCACACCCTGTGCCACACACTGGTCGATGATATTGTTAGACACCTCGGCAAGACGGTACACGTTGGCCTCGCGGGCACGGTAGTCACCACCCTTCACGGTGTCGTAGAACAGGCGGTAAACCGAGTCACCGTCGTTCTGGTAGTTCTTTGCTGCGTTGATACCACCCTGCGCTGCGATTGAGTGAGCGCGACGGGGGCTGTCCTGAATACAGAAGTTGAGGACATTGAATCCCATCTCGGCAAGAGTCGAGGCGGCCGATGCACCGGCGAGACCTGTACCCACCACGATCACGTCGAGACGACGCTTGTTGGCGGGGTTCACAAGCTTCTGATGAGCCTTGTAGTTGGTCCATTTCTCAGCGACGGGACCCTCCGGGATCTTGGAGTCCGCCGGATTCATGATTCTTATGTTGTTCTTTGTAGTGTCCATATCGCTTTATTAATAAGGTTGTGCACCCGCGCTGGGAGGCAGTTGGTTATTGGGTTCATTGTCGGCAGCCTCAAGGTAGTCGAAGAGCTTGACAACATTGTCGAGTGCGCCGGCCTGCTTCTTGAGCTGCTCGATCTGCTCGGCCATCTGCGGATTCTCCTTGACCATCTTCTGGCCTTCGGGGCTGTTCACCTGCTCAAGCTGAGCGTTCATCTGACCTGCCATCTGACGGAGACCCATCGATACGTTGCTGTAGGGAGTCATGCGGATCTGCTGGCCGAGCTGCGCTGCGTCGGGACCGAAATCCTTCTCGATCATCGGGATGACCATGTCCTTGTACTGCTCGCGGAGAACCTCGTTGGTGAGGTAGTATTTCTCATGAGCCTTAACTGTGAACACGATACCCTCGGCGAAGAAGAGGGCGATCACGATTGTAGTCCACCAGAGACCGATCTTCTTGAGACGGGGCATCCAGTTGGTGTTGTTCCAACCGATTGACTGGAACATCGACCAGAAACCATGGTTGAGGTGGAACCAGAGGGCGATGAAGCCGATACCGTACACGATCAGAGTCCAGGGGAGCTCAAAAGCTGTCTGGAGGAAGAGTGTACCGGCTGCGGGGGGCAGAGCCTCATGCGCGCCACGGATCTCCTGGAGCTGCATCTTTGCCCAGAACTGGATGAGGTGAACCACGAGGAACGCGAGCACCACGATACCGAGCACGAGCATGTTCTGCGACGACCATTCAACCGACGAGGGCTTCTTGGAGATCGCATAGCGGATCGAGCCGCGTGCGGTGCGGTTCTGGAGCGTGAGCATCACCGCGTAGATGATGTGAATGAGAACTAACAGCGCAAGTCCTGCCGAGGCAATCAGGGCGTACCAGTTGGCACCCAGAAATTCGCACACCGAGTTGTAGGCGGCGGGCCAGCAGATTGCAACCGCGTTCATCAAACAGTGAAAAGTCACGAAGAGGACGAGGGCTGCGCCTGTTATGGCCATGACCATCTTACGTCCTACGGATGAGTTTGATAACCACATAGTTGTTTAAAAATTATTGATTTAATTAATTATTTTTCGCGGAATATATGTTTTCTCCGGTATAGATCCACATGGACAACCGACACCCCTCCGGATCCGTTTCCGGCAGGGCGCACGGCCTCCAATTCTGCAAATTTAACATTCTTTCGCCAAAGCAAAAAATTTATTCGTAAAAATCCTGAAAAAAATAATGTTCCGGGTAGTTGCAGAGACCATAATCAAGTGCCTCATCACCGCCCGGAACCGGAATGCATGCTGTATGTAGACATGGAGCGCCGGCCGATCCGGGTACTATTTTGCCCTGGATCGGCCGGCGCATGGTCAGTTCAGTCTGTCAAAGTGTATGGACCGATGATCGTCAACGGATGATAGTCTTGACAGTCTTGGATCCGGCGGTGACGATATAGACACCCTGCTCAAGGTCGAATACCGACAGGTCACGTCCCGTCTCCGACACCACTGTGCGGCCGTCGGCCGTCGAAATGCGGATGCCAAGTCCGGAAGCTCCGGTGATGCGTACCTGCCGCCCGGCGGCGATGATGCTCACGTTGTCGGTACGGATTGCTCCGGTGCCGGAAATTTCAGCCACATCCGACGGGCGCGATTCGCCGCGACCATATATCGCGCTCACCCGGTATTCACCATGCTCTGCTTCTGATTCGTCTCTCCACGCTGTGTCGGTCACAGGCTCCGCATTGGCGAGGCTGCCGTTACGGTAGATGTTGTATCCAACCACCTCAAGTTCGGCGGGACTGATGGCAGCTTCATAAACCACATCATCAACCAGCAGCATGAAGCAGTAGTAGGATGTACACCTGATGGCAAAGTGTGCCGTTCCTTCGGGCACCTCATATGAATAGCGCGTCCAGCTGGCCGGAACCTCTGATGCCTGATCGATCTTACGGAAAGCGGATGTTTCGGTTCCTCCTTCAGAGACAAGGAACTCGAATGACTCGCGTGCGTCAGCGTTAAGGCTTCTTGCCCAGAATGACACGGTCTGCGCATCGCCCGACAGCTCGGGTGAGATCGCCCAGTCGTCGCACACTGCCGGCGAGTGAGTCTCGACATCACCTACCACGTAGAGCTGGCCGAGATATTTGTCTCCGGAACGTGCCATGAAGTACAACGGATTCAGTCCGTCGCCGTCAACCACAAACCATGACATGCGGTCGCCTCTGTTTATGCCGGGGAACTCGACACCATCTATTCCATATACAGGCTGGCCGTCAACGTCGATAAATTTCCATGCACCGACGTTCTCGGTTGCCCATGAGTCATAGTTCTCGAAGTCCTCTGCCACAAGGTCTGCGGCCTTGACCGAAAGGTCGGGGGCAAGCCATGTCAGGTTGACTCCGCCATCGGTTTTCTCTCCATTCAGGTTGCGCACACCTGGCAGACGCGACAGATATACCTCAGTGGCAACATCGGCTGTGTTGTTCTTAGGATTGGAGTCTCCCTCTTTCTTGACTTCGGCCACAAATGCCACAGCCTCTTCGGCAAACGGATCAATCCGAGCCTCAAACGTAAGTACTGCATTATGCCCCGGCATAAGTTCCGGTCCCTCAACCTCGTCAACGGGGATGCCATCACATGAAATGGCCACCGTGTAACCATCCACAGGCGTGCTGCCGAGATTCTCGACGGTAGCGCGAAGCTCTACCACCGAAGAGGTCTTTGCCATCTCCGGAGCTGAAACAGACTTCAAGGCTATGTCTACGGCGGGGACAGACTCGATTCTCATGTTGTCAAGAAGGGTGTAGGTCATGCCGTGGCAATATCCGATGAAGCGAACCTGGATTGTCTTGCCGCTGAACTCATCGAGCGGAACCATCACGATATACCAGCCCTCTTCGTCACCGAGGTCTTTCATGACAATCTTCCGCAGCGAAACATACTCCTCGCTGCCGGCTGCGCGCACCAGCACCTCAAGCTCGTTGTTGTCAGGATAGGCCGGTGCCATTCTTGCGATATTATATGTGTGGAATGACAGACAGGGTGATTCAAGACCCTCAAGATTGATCTTGCCCGATGTAAGCTCGGCAGAGTATCCGTCGGAACCCATCATCACCATGAATCCGTTGTCATTGTCCTGCGACGGTATTCCATATTTCTCATCGATTATATACCATTCTGCCTCGGCCGATGCCACAGGCACGAAGATGTGGCTGCAGGTAGCGTTGGGGAAAGATTCGGCAAACGGAGTGGGATATGCCGGTCCGACTACAATGAGATTTGACTCCGTGGCCTCAGATTCTCCACCCTCGGTAAAGGCCACGACCCGGCATTTCACACGGACCTGCTCGGCAGTGCCTGTATCGAAAGTCAGCTCATTGCCGGTGACTCCCGTTTCAATCTCCTCGAGGGTATTGTCGGGCATCATGCGGTACACACCGTAAGTCACCAGATTCGGATTGAGCGGATTGCCTTCATGGTCGATAGAGACCTGATCCCACGACACACGCACCTCGCCATCTTTTTCTGTTTCCGCGATGACCACGCGTGCCGGACGGCCCGGTTCCCGGGCACCGACAAACACATCGACCGATGTCTTCTCTCCGTAACCACCCGCAGTCGTGGCCAGCACGGAATATACATGGGGTCCGTGCGTCGGTTCGGTGTCAAGGTATGATAGTACTACACCCTTTTCAGGCGACTCGAATGTCGTGATGCTGACATCATCCCTGAACACCTCTATAAGTGTCAGTTCGTCATTCAACGGATTGCCTGCGATGTCCAGCTCTGGTGTCTTGAAAGATATTTCGACCTGCTTCTTGCCGTCGGTATCAGCCACGACCGAAAGATCGGTTACCGGTCCGGGACGCGTTGCCCTGATACCCGTCTTGAGGCTCAGGTTTGTGACATTGATGAAATAGTGTCCCGGATTTGACATGGCCCTGATTCCTATGTATGCGTCACAGTCCGTGTCGGGCAGAACCCATCCGGAGAAGACGACACGCTGGTTGCCGGGATAGTCCGTAGGCTCGATGACGGAGTATGTCATGTCCTCTACGGTCGCTCCGGTACCCCATCTGACCTCGATGGTCTCGGGATCGTCCGTATCTGACGGAATGCCGAAGAATGAGGAGAATGCCTCGAAAGAGAATTCATAGGCTTCGCCGGCATTGAGATGGAACGCCGGCGTGATGAGCCAGTCGTCATTGTCGTGAGGGTTGGTGCTGATTGACATGTCGCCCCCGAACATGGAAGGCTCCCATGTGTGCCCATCATTGTTGGCGTTGATGATGGTGAATCCGGCCGGCAGACCGGATGAGAAATTTTCGGACCACGGTAACGGGGTCGTGTCAGCCGCTTGAGCCGGAACGCCCTGCATACAGATTGATAAAGCAGTAGCAGCAAATAAATGGTGGAATTTCATTTAGAAAGTGTTAAGGTGATTATTTAATGGATTTTAGATATGTGCGGTCTGTCCCTGGCAGAACCCTTTTCAGATTAAACAATAAATTTTTTGACAACTAATTTTGAATTTTGCTTGCTAAATTATGCTATTCACCCACACTTACCAAATAATATTTGTTAAAAATTGTAAATTAAGGTTGTTAATTCAATCTGTTGCATTACCATCATTACCCGCCATGTTTCAAGAAGGCAGTTTACGTGTCAGCTTCGCTCCTCAGTTCGGATTCAAAATGCCGTTCTAACCGAACAACTCCGAATGGGAGCCAAGACGTAACACGCCTATCTGTTTTTCTGTCTCGTCTATCCAGATTAGCAGAAAATCTCCTTCGACATGACATTCCATACACCCCTTGTATTCACCCTTTAACATATGCGGACTATATTCCGGGGGGATTGGAATTTCATCGCGGAGCCTACGAAGTATTTCCGCAACCTTTTCCATTTTCTTCGGCTGGTTGCGGAATCTCTTGGCATCTCTCTTGTACTGACTGGAGAAGCGCAGTATTTTCATAAGCCCATCGACTTATACATTGCCTCGACACTTGAGACATCAAGCGGACCTTGGAGTTTGCCTGAGCGAGCCTCTTCCAAGGCCGCGCGGGTCTCCGCATTAGGCTCTGAATATGCAAGGTCGATCAACGCGCACTCCACGAAGTTGTTTAGACTGCGGTTTTGCTGACGCGCAAGTTTTTTCAGCCGCTCTATGAGATCTACAGGCAGACGGAAACTCTGGGCTTTTTTCTGAATTGCTATATCCATAATGGTATATTTTGTGTGCAAAGTTAATTCATTTGTATTACATAAACAAATCCATATTACAAATAGTTACAAAAGAGTGGAGCCGGCTCCCATGGGGGAACCGGCTCCGGGGTTAGGTTGGGATTAGGGGGTGATCCGGCCGCGATTCGAACGCGGGACCGTCTGCTTAGAAGGCAGATGCTCTATCCAGCTGAGCTACCGGACCCTCCGCTCCACAGTCACTTCTGACCGCTTTGCGCTGCAAAGTTAATAAAAAAAAACCGCTCCGCCAACATTCTCATTCCTTTATATCGCTATTTATTGATTTTTTCATCGTATCGATGACTTCAAACATGTCCATATGCAGCCCATTCCATAATAATATTTACCACCGAGATGCCTGTAATACTAAGTCCTCAACCCCCAATTATTGCTGCTTCGGCAGATATTTTGAACTATTTGTTGATAATTATTGCATATTCGATTAATTTTTACTACCTTTGGCACAAGTTTTCCGATCAGATGCAATATATAGCATTTCACACCGGATTTTTACCGTTTACATCCCCAAAAAACAACAATACTAACATTTCAAAACATTTTTCTATGAAGAAACTTCTACTTCTCGGAGCTGCCGCAGTAGCAGTCTCCTCAGCTTCGGCAATGGAACCGCAGGAATGGGCCGACCAGCAGATTCTGTCCATCTCTCCCAACGGAACTTATTCCGCAGCAGAGTACGTCGGCTCAATCACATTAATCAACAATGAGACCGGCGAGTCTACCACACTCGAGGGCGATGAGATGCTCGGATACACCCTCGGTATGGGCAACTCTGTATCCAACAACGGTATCGTAGTCGGATCTTTCGGCAACTACCCCGGCTATATGAAAGATGGTGAGTGGCACAATCTCAAGACCGACTTCCCGCAGAATGTAAACAACGCCAACGGCATCACGCCCGACGGAACCCGCATATGCGGTACGGCCGGAACCGCCGCCATGACCACAGAAGATACTCCGGTGCCGATGCAGTCGCCCGTAGTATGGACTCTTCAGGCCGACGGAACATACTCCGACCCCGTCATGCTCCCCTACCCGCAGGTTGATTACACAAACCGTCTCCCTCAGTATGTCACTGCCCTTGCCATTTCTGACGACGGCAAGACTGTCAGCGGTCTCATGACCGACTACCAGGGTTTCATGATCACCCTCCTCTACTATACGCTCAATGACAACAACGAGTGGGTGATGCACGACGAGTTCGGTCGCCTCGCCAACCCGAACAACGTGCCTATTCCGGAATTCCCCGGCGACTGCGAGGAAGGCCCCTCGTTGGAGGATTTCATGACTGCCGAAGAGAAACAGGCATACGAGGACGCACTGACCGCATGGACAGAGTCAGGCACATGGGATTATTCCACTTATCCCAACCTTGAAGACTTCATGACCGACGAAGAGAAGGCAGCTTATGAAGCAGCTTATAACAAATGGAATACTGAAGTCTATGCACCTTGGCAGGCCGCGACAGATGAGTTCTACGAAGCAATCGCGAAATGCAACGGCACGAGCCTTACATTCAACAACACTGTTCTTTCGGGCGACGGCAAGACTGTAATCGCAACCGCACAGCTTCCTTATGATGACCCGAACAGCTTTGATGGTGTATCGTATGCCGACCATGTGGCTAAATTCGATCTCGACGGCGACACTTATGTGACTTTCGAGGAAGCCGACATGAATGGAACCGCAATTGCAGGCGACGGCACAGTACTCTCTTACGCCCGCGCCACCACTCCCGACCAGGCTTGGGTATACCTCCCCGGCACGACAAAGGATCCTGTATCAATCATGAATTATGTGAAGGAACGCGATGAGGACATGTATGAGTGGATGCAGGAGAAGATGGTCCATGACCTCGAAGCATATGACATGGAGACTTGGGAACTGATTGTAATCGCCGATTACGAGTTCACGGGTATTCCCCTGTGCGGACGCAACCTGAACGTGTTCTCCTGCATGACCAGCAACTACTGGGATTATTCAGCCGACGTTTACAGTTTCGTCATCCCGATGGGGGGTGCAGACTCTGTAAAGGGTATCGGCAACGACTCCGCCGCCAAGGTGATGCTCTTCAAGGGTGGCCGCATCGTGGTTGAAGGCGACGTACAGGCTGTCAATGTATATGACCTCAGCGGACGCAAGGTATTCTCTACCGGCGCAGCTTCTGGCACAATCGCCACAGGTCTCTCCAACGGCACATTCGTGGTACGCGTCACCACTGCCGACGGCGTTCAGACCCGCAAGGCAATCTTCTGAAACTGACATATCTACCGACACAAAAATCAGGGGCGACTCTTTCGAGCCGCCCCTTGATATTTCTACATTACCGGTATTCCTGTCGCATTCAACATCGCTAAGCGATGTCCCTACAAGGGACGAATGCCTCGGACTGTGATCAATCCTCCTTCATGTTGTGGAAGACGTTCTGTACGTCCTCGTCGTCCTCGAACTTCTCAAGCAGTTTCTCGATGGCCTCGCGCTGCTCGGGTGTAACCTCCTTGTAGTCGGTCGGGATACGCTCGAACTCCGACGATACAATCTCCATACCCTTGTCCTCAAGGAACTTCTGGATGTTGGAGAACTGGTCGAACGCGCCGTAGATGAGCCAGTCTTCTGCCTCGGGATCAGCCTCAAGCTCCGCCTCATAGTCCATCAGGTCGAGCTCGAACTCCTCAAGCGACGCTGCGTCAGAGGGTTTCACGTGGAACACGCTCTTGTGGTCGAAAAGAAACGAGAGCGAACCCTGCGTGCCGAGCGAACCGCCGTGCTTGTTGAAGTAGCTGCGCACGTTGGCTACGGTGCGCTGGTTGTTGTCGGTGGCGGTCTCCACTACAATCGCGATTCCGTGGGGGCCGTATCCTTCGTAAACAATCTCCTTGTAGTCGCTCGCATCCTTCTCGGTGGCCTTCTTGATGGCACGCTCCACAGTATCCTTGGGCATGTTGGCTGCCTTGGCGTTCTGCATGAGGGCGCGGAGACGCGGGTTGGTGTCGGGATCGGGACCGCCGGCTTTCGCGGCGATGGTGATTTCCTTGCCGATACGTGTGAACGTACGGCTCATATTGCCCCAGCGTTTCAGTTTGCGGGCCTTGCGGTATTCAAATGCTCTTCCCATTTGTGATAGATTATGTCTATGGTTTTATTGGTTTTTATTCTGATTATCTGCTTTTGCCTGGAACCGCTTATCGCAGTTCCGCGCCGATACCCTTGACAGCCTTGATTATCTTGGCCATCACGGCATCGATCTGCTTGTCGTTGAGTGTCTTCTCGTTGTCCTGAAGCTGCATCGACACTGCGTAGCTCTTCTTGCCGGCGGGAAGGTTCTTCCCTTCGTAAACGTCAAAGAGACGGACATCGCGGAGCAGCTTGCGCTCGGCACCGCGTATGGCTGCCTCGATGTCGGCGAATTTCACACTCTTGTCAACCAGCAGGGCGAGGTCACGGTCCACCGGCTGTGTGCGGGGAATCTCGGTGAATGTCACACGGTTCTTCGCCGCCAGGCGGTAGAGTGCCTCCCAGTCAATCTCGGCATATACCACATCCTGCTCAATCTCGAACTTGTGGAGCAAAGCGCGGCGCAAAAGGCCGAGCGTGCATATGCGCTTGCCTGAACGTGATTCGATGTCAAGTTTGGCGGAGAAGACCTCGTCGCTCCCCTGCTTCTGCTGGAGCGCACCTGAGCTGACACCGACACGGCGGAAGATGTTCTCGACAACTGCCTTGAGGTCATATACGGTTGCCTCGGCAGCCTGTGCACTCCACGACGCAGTGGTGGTGGCTCCGGTCATCCATATGCCGAGCACGGCGCGTTCGCTGAACGGTGCGAGGGGACGCTCTTTAGTCGATTCTTTCTCCGGGTCGCGGGAGTAGACATTGCCGAACTCATAGAATTTCAGGTCGGCGGCCTTGCGGTTCACGTTGTGGGCCACCGACTCCAGACCGCCGTAAAGGAGCGTCTGACGGAGCACCGACAGCTCGCCGCTGAGCGGATTCATGAGCGACACGCACTTTGCGAGGGGCATAAGCTCCGATTCGGCGTAATATGCCTGCGACGTCAGCGAGTTGTTGAGTATCTCGCAGAAGCCCTGGCCGGTGAGCTGCTCGGCTATGAGCTGCTGGAGGTCGTTGGAGAAGTCCACATCCGTACGCTGCGACTGGTTCACATGGGCTTCGGTGTAAATCTCGACATTGTTGTAGCCGTAGATGCGGAGAATCTCCTCCACAACATCGCAGGGACGGTAGACATCCACGCGGTACGTCGGCACTTTAAGACGGAGCACATCGGCATCGGCGGTCTCCTCAACCCCGATTTCAAGGGCACGGAGTATGGTGACAACCAGATCTTTCGGAAGAGTCTTGCCGATAAGGCGGTTGCAGTAATCGAGCGAGAAATCGAACTCGGCGGGGAGCACCGGCTCGGGATAGATATCCTCGACATCTCCGCAGATCTCACCTCCGGCCAGCTCTCGGATAAGAATGGCGGCGAGACGTGCGGCGTAGACTGTGATGTTGGGGTCGGTGCCGCGCTCGTAGCGGAATGAGGCATCGGTCGAGAGACCGTGGCGGCGAGCGGTGCGGCGCACGCGTGTCGGATTGAAATATGCGCTCTCTATGAAGACTGACTTTGTCGCCTCGGTCACACCCGAGTCCTGACCTCCGAAAACTCCGGCGATGCACATCGGTTTCTCGGCGTCGCAGATCATGAGGTCGGCGGCTGAGAGTGTGCGCTCAACTCCGTCGAGCGTGGTGAATTTCGTACCCTCCGGACAAGTGCGGACGCGAATCTCCTCTCCTGCCACCTTGTCAAGGTCAAAGCAGTGGAGCGGCTGTCCGATACCGAGAAGCACGAAGTTCGTTATGTCCACGATATTGTTGATGGGTCGCTGACCCGCGCTGACGAGAAGTGACTTGAGCCATTCGGGCGACTCCTTGACCTCGACGCCGCGGATTGTGACACCGGAGTAACGGGGACAGCCCTGTGCATCCTCAACGCTTATCTTCACGGCCCCATCGGCACGGTCGGGAGCGAAAGAGGCGGTGTCCGGCACATTGATTTCGGGAAGTTCAACCTGCGCCTCGCCGAGCTTGGCCTCGCACCACTGCTTGGCTTTCAGGTCGCGGGCCACGCCGTAGTGGCTGGCGGCATCAACGCGGTTGGGAGTCAGCTCAACCTCAAGGCAGTAATCGCTCTCTACGTTGAAGTATTCCGCAGCGGGTGTGCCGGGCTTGACATCCTCGCTGATGACTATGATTCCGTCGTGGGCGTTTCCGAGTCCGAGCTCATCCTCGGCACAGATCATGCCCATCGACTCCACGCCACGGATTTTCGACTTCTTGATCTTTATCTCCTTGTCGCCGTCATAGAGTGTTGTGCCGACGGTGGCGACAACCACGGTCTGTCCGGCAGCCACATTGGGAGCGCCGCAGACAATCTGCTCCGGCTTCTCGCCCCCGAGATCGACGGTTGTGATGTGAAGATGGTCCGAGTCAGGATGTTCGGTACATGTCAGCACCTTGCCGATTACCACTCCGCGGAGTCCGCCGCGGATGCTCTCGACCTCCTCTACAGTGTCGCATTCCAGGCCGACCGATGTGAGCACAGCGGCCAGTTCCTTGGGTTCAAGGTCAAAATCGATATAGCGTTTAAGCCATTTATAAGAGATATTCATAAGTATCTTACACGTTTAATGTGCAAAATTAGCAATTTTAGTTCATTATGACAAAAATTTTCTCCACAATTCAACACACAATTCAACCTTACAATTCAACACACAATTCAACCATACGATTCGACATACAATTCAACCTTACGATTCAGCCATAATAAAAGCGGTTGCGCATATGGGCCGAATCCAATGCCGTGACCCGATACGCACAACCGCTTGCTCAAATCCTCCGGCGCATTGCCGGATTCGTGTGTTTAAATATTACTTGCCGACGAACTTCTTGCCGTCGCGGACATAGACCGACCCGGGCAATACGCGCTCCACGCGCCGACCCATCAGGTCGTATATTGCACCCGATTCATTATTGGCATATTCAGCCTTTGTCAGTTCAATCCCTACCGGCGAATCGTCGCCATATATCACTGTGCCGTCAGATTTCCTGACACTTTTCAGCCAGGATTCCTTCCATGGACTATATGAGTTATCATACATCATGCCGCTATACTCAAGAGGTCCGTAAGATGGAAGACATCCATAATATGTCACACCGATACCTTCTATATAATTAAACCCATCGACATATCCCGGAGCTTTCATCCTGTCATCAGATGGCCAAAATTGCTGGACAAGACGTGAAGTCCCATCTATGACCACATTGTCAGAATAATGAACATGAAGTATTCCGACACAGTTGTTAAGGTCCCCCCATTCTGCGAATTCCATTTCTCCATTTTCAGGCAATGTGAAATCATACAGCTTGAATTCTCCATATTCATATTCTTTTTCAAGTAAGGAATTGCTTTCGGATGCCTTGATCTCGACGAGAGTATCCCAGTCGGTCAGTCCATAAGTCAATCCATACAGCTTACCCTCTTCCTCTCTCAGGAACCACATAGGGCCATCACGCTGCTCTTCATAACTCAACTCAAATTGTCGTTCAGTCTTCTCGTAGTCCAATATTTCCCGATAGAACTTGGAGTTGTATATTCCGAAACCATGGTAGACATGACCGTTGACTTCGACTGTCCCATCGAATTTCATGTAGTGGATAACCCTTCCATCCTCGCCTGGATGGAAGTATGTACCTGCATATTCCCACACTTTACCCTCCTCGATAATCGGAGCGTAGCCGTCATTGAACGGAAGCTCGACCGAATCGCCGCACTTGTAAATCACATCTCCATTCTCGGAAAGCACACAGTATAGAGTCGATTGGATGGATGCTTCGTGAGTGTTGTCCCAGGTGCCTGAGATATTGTCGAAATTCGGTATAGGGAGCACTCCGTTACTGGTTGTACCGATAGTCTCTATGAACTTTATTCCATCTCTATCATCATAGTGCCCAAAAACCTCAAACCCCATAACCTTGCATTGGACATCATCAATTTTCACCGGATCGAGCCATTTCACCGTAACGGGCATAGTCACCTCGACAGGATCGCCGGCACCTGCATGTGCAGGATAATCCCACGTCGTGCCATCATCGAGAGTGAAGTCATAGACTTTCAGGTCTGAATAGTCGGCCTCAACATCGGTTTGGTCAGATGTCAGTTCCTCATTCACTACCAATCCGGATTTACAGAGCACAAAAAGCTTGCCCGGTTCCTCGCGGACATAATACACCGGCCCGGTTGAATAGTCACGATGCACGACAGTCTTGCCATCTTTTCTTACAAGAGTCTTGAACTGCACAAACCGGTGGTATTCCGTTCCATTGACATTTTGGGTACCGTCAAACTTCATGTAGTGCAAGGCCCATCCGTGATACACTTGGGAATATCCGGAGTAGACCCACACACGCCCATCACGGATCATCGGGACATAGGTATCGTTGTCGGCAGCCACCGCCAACATTGATACAATCAGAAGAAAGATTGTAATGATTTGTTTCATAATCGATATTTTTAGTTGGTAAAAAAATCTGCCGAATGACAATGTGCATATTCTCTGCAAGTCTCGCTTACGTTTACAAATATACGCTTAATTGTATCATTCGCCAAATTATTCCGCACATTTATTTGTTATTGTTTACTAAAATCGAGAGAACACCGCCATTCTTTACCTCAAATCCGGATTTAAGCAACCAAGTGTCATCACTTCCCGACAAATTTCTTGCCGTCGCGGACATAGACAGACCCGGGCAGCACACGCTCCACGCGCCGCCCCATCAGGTCGTAGATCTCTCCTGACTGCGACTCCGGAGTGACGTTGATGTTGTCAATTCCAACTGTAGGAGGAGACCACGGGTAGTAGGAATAAACTACATTTCCATCGCTGTCATAAACATTAGAGAGTGTTGAACCATCATCCGGCAGATAAGACTCGTCCTGAAACATCCCCGAATTCAAACTTGGATAGAAACGCGCCAGACATCCGTTCCAGACAATACCCACACCCTCGATCATCGTATTCCATTCGTTTGTCTCAGCCCTCTTACGCCATTCCGGATTGAAAGAACCATCCTCATCGCGATCAATAGGTGCAAAGCTCATGACCCTGCACGATTCTCCTTCTATATTTTCCGTTGCTATTACAAAAGCATAATAATTTAACCCATTGTAATAGGAAGCGGCCAAGTCTCCTTCAGGCATCCACCTGAAATCACCTTCCTGCAAAGTAAAATCATACAGCAGGTATTCTCCACGCCAATCTTCGCCAATTTTCAAAAGTTCTGCCATCTCCTTTTCATTCCTTACATGGACTATCCATTCGCCACCATCAGAATCGAGATAAGTAAGCGCATAGACCTTGCCGGGTTCTTCGCGCAGCAGAAATTTCGGATAGCCCCGCTCCTCCTCTTTCGAGAATTCATAGACACTGCAGTGGTTCTCATAATCGTAATCTACCTCTTTATAGTAGCAGGATTTAGACATCTCGAAGCAGTGATACTCGACTCCATTCACCTCGACTGTACCGTTGAACCTCATGTAGTGAAGGACTTCCCCGTTCTCACCGGGGTGAAAGTATTGCGCATTGTATTCCCACAATCGCCCCTCTCGAATCATCGTGACATAGGTGCCACTATCAGCAGCCATCTCAAACATTGATACCATCAGAAGAAAGATTGTAATGATTTGTTTCATAATCGATATTTTTTAGTTGGTAAATAATCTGACGAATGACAATGAACATATTCTCTGCAAGTCTCGCTTACGGTTGCAAATATACACTTAATCATGTCATTCGTCAAATTATTTCGCACATTTATTTGTTATTGTTTACTGAAATCGAGAGAACACCGCCTTTCTTAACCTCAAATCCGGATTTAAGCGTCACTGACGCAGCCTCGACAGAAAGTTCTCCGTCCTTGTCAACACAGTCTGCCGCAAGTTCGGCTGTACTAAGTGAGGACAGGATTACATTGCCTCCTTCATTGACGTGAAGAGCCTTGGATGTCTCAATTTTTCTTGTCGCCGATATCTCAAGTCTGCCATTGGAGCCGACATTGAACGCAAACTTGCCCTGACCGAGACAGTCCTCAATCACCCCGTCACGGAGAAAATACCGTTTGGAGACATTCTTGAGATTACTGTCGGAAGCGAACAGCTTGAGGCACGGCAGTTTATCCTGACGGAATATGCTGACCATGAAATCGCGGTCTCTTATAAAGTTCCAATTCTCTTTTTTAAGGATAGAGAATGGAGCTGAAACAAGAATAATATTGAACGTTCTTGATTGTTCCATTCCGTCATAAAATGCGATTTTCGCACCACTTGTCCCTTCTCCGGAAAATGAAACTGATGAAAAATCTGTTGTCATATAAGTTTGCTGTTCTGTCGGCGCACCATGTGTCCACACATCGATGTCCGGATCCCCGTGAAGATTCCGGGCAAGCTGTGAGGGTTGAATTTTGGAGAATGTTGTAGTCGTCTTACTGTTCACAAGACATTGTGCCAGATTGCAATTGGCATTAAGGTGTGTGCCGAAATTATATTCCTCCTTATTATTTTCCTTAATGGGACAATCAACAGAAGTCCCGATAAATGCAACCCCTCCAAAATCTCCCGCAAACAGATATGCTGTACTCATATTGTAGTAGACATTCTTATATCCGTCCTCATGGTCTATCCTTCCATACGGAGAGGTAGAACATGCAGATGTATATAATACCGATGGCTTGCCATAATTCTTCAAGTCATCATAAGCATTGCCATCTTCTTCGTATTTAAAACCCCATTCTTTTGTCATTGGAGAGGATGAAAGGGGTTGTATGTAAGGGCAGTTCTTCCAATTATTATTGTTCAGTCCTATTGTATGTTTACCTGAAACTTCAATCGAGTATGGACTTCCATGTCCCTGAAGTGAGATCAAACCGCAATTACGCATATCATCAATGACATTCTTGCCTTTTGGAAAACATAAGCTGTACTCGGTGGGAGCCACAGTATCACGATACACAATGCTTTTAAGACCAGGAATACACTCTGTTACTGATTTATTGTCCAGGTACCACTCATTGTCCCAAAAAATCATATCGTTGCCTTTGACAAATAAACTTGTATCAAGGTATGACGTATCCCCGAGTCCCGGGTCGAGCTGATATATGAGGAATTTCTTGAAATAGGTGTCGATTTCCTTACTGTCGCGTACAAGCAGACGTCCTGTCGGCAAGGTCGGATTAAAACTAAAACCATCATACCGAGTGGTATATTGACCCTCCGGAATCTTAGTAAGTTTGAATTCTGTGTTCATGTCTGAAAAATACAGATCAGAGTAAATGAAACTTGGACTTGCAAAAGTTTCTAAGGCAGCATCCTCTGGATTTCCCTTGTAGAATTTCCTTACCGGTGCGCTCGTAAAGTCATTGCCCACCAGCAGCAGCTCGAAAGCACCTATGCGAGAGTATTCCGACCTGAGAAAATTGCGGATGTGCGATTCCTTGTCAACCGCCACACTTGTAACGCCTCCGTTGGTGAAGACGGCATAGGTCTCATCCCCCTCTATCTCCTCGACTGTCTTGACAACTACGCTGAGTCCCTTCTGTATCTTCCATGCCACCATGTCGTTTATAGCATCGCGCAGACTCTCGGGCACAAGGATATAGCAGTATCTCTTCGATTCCACGTAACTCACAACCCTTTCCGGAGACATCTTGGCGGCACCGGGCCAGTTGACAACAGTTCCACTGAGGTCAATGTCAAATTCGGACTGCGGCACAGACAACGGCACAGCATCCATTTCTCCGGCCTCGCATTCTGAATAGGACAATACCACGTCAGCTGAAAGCAAGGGACTCACCATATCTCCAATCCTGACAACAGGAATGGCTACGGACACGATATGTTTGTCTCCGTTTACAAAGTAATCGCTCAGAATCCTCGGTTCGGCCTGTAGTGCAACTTCTTCTGCGGGAAGCCCCGCAAGGTTCACTTTTTCATCCTTATCATCATCTTCTTTACGGTTCCGGTAAAACGGAAGATCCGTTTCATATTCCTCACCGCAGATGGCGTTCTCAATACTTATTGAGAAATTGTTGCTGTAGGCAGGTACAAGGAAACTCAATTGTCGGCATGGTATCCGGGCTTCCCCGCATTCTCCGGTGTAGGTTAGTCCCGGAATAGTCAGATATAGATAGGTGTTACCATCGTCGGCTATGATTGAGTCGGCTTTCAGTTCTGTCGGGTCGAGTGTCAGGGTGTGGCGTATCTCACCGGCTGTGGCGGACGTGACTGCGGTCATGACCAAGGCCACGAGCGCGACGAGGAGCCGCCCGGTTGTGGTTAGTATTCGTCGTTTCATATTGTCGCATTTTAGTCGGTGAGTATCATTCGTTTGGAATCAATCTCCACGCCGTCTGCTATCAGGGTGTAGATGTACATTCCTGCTGTAAGGGTGTTGCCCTCGATGGTGATGTCCACGTTGCCGCGCTCGGTGATGTTATTGCGGAGTTTCTGATTGCCGTTGAGGTCGTAGACGCAGAGGAACGCGCTCGATACATCGTCGGGCAGCACGCAGCTGACCACTGTCGATGTGCGGAACGGATTGGGGCGATTCTGCGACAGGCTTGCCACAACAGAGCCATCAGGAGTGCTGCCGCCTTCTTTTGTGCCGTTTTTCAAGGCCTCGATTGTCTGCTCCTGCTCGCGCACTTTCTCCCGCAGACCCTGAACCGCATCGACAAGAAGAGGTATGAATCCGGTGTAGTCGATGCTCAGCATCCCATCCTCGTCCTCATACACAAGGTCGGGATAGACCTCGCGCACGTCCTGCGCAAGGAAGCCGTACTGATGCTGTCCGTTTGACTGTGCCGTGCTTCTCATCATGCCGTTGGCACTGCCACCTTCGTTACTTTCATCTAACGTCGTACCGATAAGGCGGTAGCTGACGGGCGCGATGTCGGCGAGAAGTTCACTCATGTTCTCCAGCGGCTCAATGTCTGTTTTCAGTCTTGAATCAGAGCTTGTGAGAACCTGAGGAGTTGAGACAGGCACTGTAAATGTCACAGGTATCTTTGATCCATCTGTCTGGGTCTTGGTGATATTGTGGCTGAAAATCTTTGTGTCCCCGCAATAGTATGACAGACCTCCTTTTGCTCCAAGAATGAGACTTCCGAAGCCCCTATTGGTGGAATACGAGTATTTATCTTCGGCAATATATGTGTAGCCCATGCCTCCGAAAGCAATCTTTCCTCCCGACTGCATTGAACTCGGACCGATAATCCGGAATGTAGCCAGCGAATCAGGAGAAAGAGAACTTTCTATCAGCTCCCCCGGTGTAAGTGTTCCTCCGGGTATTGTCGCGGTAGTAGAAAGAGGGTTGATGACAGGCCGGTCTCCCATACTGATGTGATAACCGACCTGAACCTGACCTGATTCGACAACTTTGAGTTGTGCGGATGCGCCGAGCGCGAAGCTTGCCGCTGCAAGCATGATTGTTAATTTTTTCATATTTTTAGATTTTATGTGCCTTATGAAAGCACGGTTAACTTTTTAGAATGTCAAGCGATTGCAGTGATAGCCATTTAGTGTGTTCACACACCGATATAGCCGACATAGGCCCAGCTGGCGGTGACGAGGCGGATCTGGTATTCGCCCGACTGCGCGAAGAGGAAGTCGAGGAATGAGTCTTCGTCACCGAACACGGCCACGCATGCGCCAGAGAGGTCGTAAATCTCGAACGTCAGGATTTCCGGCTTCTCCATCCCGACGAACTGGATGCCCGCTGTCGCGTCGATGGTACACTGGACTTTCTGTGACGGAGTTCTTCTTCCGGGAAGGTCATCTTCCTCGGTAATGAATCCCGCACCTGTCATAGGTATTGGATTCAGCGTTACACCGTAGGACCCGAAATTCGCAGCTGATACCCCGCAGGCAAGCCATATCAGCATGGACGCAGTAATACACTTTTTTGGAAATTGTTTCATTATATCTCGCTTTTAAGGTTTAACTTTGTGTGTACCCTTAAGAGAATTTCAAGCATGCCGTCAACTACGGAATTTTAGAATGCGTCATGTTCTTTCAAAGGACTCACACGATAACTGCGGCAAAATTATGATTTTAGCCTCAAAAACTCAAAAATTATGGTGCGCGTTTGGTGCGCACTTTACAATATATTGATAATCAAGGAATACGCAAGAATGGTTGTTGGCTGACATACTACGTTAAAGAAGCTGAATCAGCCTGTCTATTACATTTGTCGGCAGTTTCTTATCAAATGCCTTCTCTCCCAGCCGTATCCTTTTCGATGACACACCACCTTTGCTCATCGGCACAAGTATTCTCATCTCGGCTGTAGAGAGACCACATTTTATCATAAGTGCGACACGATAATCTGTAATCTTGAATTTATTTCCTACGAGGACCTGGAATCTTCTTTTGAAATCCTTATTTACAGATAACACGACCTCTTCAATATCGTCCCACAAAAAGTCATTGTCTGGTATTATTTGTTCTGATTCCAAGCGCGCCCTCATTCTGCAGTACGCATCAGAGGAGATTATACTCTCCGGAATATGTTGCCGGGTGGGAGTTTCTTGAAGCAGACGTTCAAGATTTGCTATAAGTGAGTCTCTTAGACTATTGAGATCGGACTTTTCCGGGTACAATAAGCCGGAGGTGTCAATATCTGCTGCTGGCTCATCTGTTGTCTTGACCACCCGATCTTGTCTGTCCGGCTGCGGTATATTTATATTCCTTTTTTTAGTGTACTCCGATTGTGCAAGCAACTCTGAGATTATTTCTCGGTATTTGAGCAAGGAAATGTATTGTCTGCTGTTCTTATTCTTAAGCCAGAGCAGGACAATACCTAATGTGAAGAGCAGGAAGGTTACAATGACAGCCCAGAATTTCATTAAATTCGCGCGGTTTTCCGCTTTGGCTTTTTCCCGTTCTTTCAGTGTATAGTTATACAGTGAGTTCTGCATTATTGCGGACACGTTTCCATTGCGTTTCAATGTGTTCTCCACATCTGCGGTATATTTTTCTATGTAATCAGATATGGTGTCGCTTGACAATGTTTCAATTCCTGTTCTTGACAACAGGATTGCGTAACCAGTCTTGCAATGTGACGACCTTCCTTGTTTTAATAGTTCTTTGGCATAGATCCTGGCCGTATCAACAATTCCAGCACTATGATATATCCTGGCGGCATATGCCAGGACTATAGGTTTCTCTGAATCCGGAAACTGTTCTGGAACGCCTCTTATTTCATCGACAGCCCTGCTGATACTATCCTGGCTCAAATCTGCTACTGCAATGTACATACGTTGGCGCGCTGCAAGGTCAGGATATCGTTCAGACAATTTCAATGCGTTTCTGAACAATTTTTTTGCCTCGGGATATTTTTCAAGATGCATAGTGACAGCTCCCAATAATTCTGTATCGTATATGACAGCAAGCGTATCTTTAAGATGTCTGCTGATTGCGATACTCTTTCTTAGGTAAGGAACGGCCTCCTTGTGAAGTCTAAGCGTGTTTAACAAGCGTCCGGTCTGACTCAGAATTGATATTTCGAGCTGCCGCGCATATGTATCCTGCTCGTATTCCACAACCTCATCGAGAGCATCTTGAAAATATTTCAGTGCTGTCGGGTAGTCGCCGAGGTCGGAGTAGACGCGGCCGGCGTAGTATAGGGCTTCGGGGTAGCGGCCCGAGGATTGGTGATGCCCGTAGTAGTCCGCCACCCGGAGGATGGTGCTGTCGGCTGTATGCTTCACATAGGCCTTGTCTGCGGCCTTTATTGCCAATAGGTCGCGGAGGTTGCGGTCGGCCTCGCTGAGCGAGGTGCGGTCGATGCTGTCGAGTATGGCGCGTGCCTGTGGCAGCGAGTCGCTCATCATCGACTCGGCACGCAGCAGACGGGCGTCGGGTTGGCGGCTACATGACAGCGTGATCAGGCCAATCAGCCCGATTATGCAGCATGATAGGTATGCCAATGTGCGGTGTTTCATTCAATATCGATTGGTTTCAGGTGTTCTCGAACTACAAAAATAATACTTTTGCCAAAATATTCCAAAAGGCCGATAGTTAAAGTCAAACGCAATCTTAGCTTCATACGGTTTCGGTGGGAATGATTTGGCGGGTAGGGGGAAATTCGTTATTTTTGCGGTGTTGAACCACAATCGAGAATGTACGGGACAACAGATGTGTTTCTAACACAACTACAATCGTAATTCCAACTGTAAATCTGATATATCATGAGACAGACACTTTCTTTGTGGCGTGCCGCCGCTGTCGCCGCCGTATTGGCCGGCGCGATTCCTGCCGTAGCCGCCACGCCCGACAAGGGTATATCTGCCGAGACCCTCGGCCAGCTCCAGACGGCGTATCGCGAGAACCCTAACCACCGTGCCTTGCGCAACGCCATCGCAGGTAACTCAATCGACATCCTCGCCGTAAACGCCGAGAACCGCAACGCTATCGACACCGAGTTTTCCCACCGCGTGAAGAGCCGTGGCATAACCGACCAGAAACGCTCCGGCCGTTGCTGGCTGTTTACCGGTCTCAATGTGCTCCGCTCGCAGATGATGGCCGAGCATAACCTCGCCGAACTCAAACTGTCGCACAATTACAACTTCTTCTTCGACCAGCTGGAGAAATCCAACCTCTTCCTCCAAGGCATGATCGACTACGCGTCGCGTCCTGACGATGACAAGATGGTGGAGTGGCTTTTCCGCAATCCGCTCAGCGACGGCGGTCAGTTCACAGGCGTGTCGGAAAACATCACCAAGTATGGTGTGGTGCCCACCGAGGTGATGGCTGAGACATTCTCGGCCGAGAACACAAGCCGTCTCAACAACCTTCTCTCGCTCAAGCTCCGCGAGGATGGTCTGGAGCTGCGCCGCATGATTGCCGCCAAGAAGGGAGACAAGGCTGTCTACGCCCGCAAGCAGAAGATGCTTGAGGAGATTTACCGTATGCTCGCCCTCACTCTCGGCGAACCGCCGACAGAGTTCACATGGACGCGCAAGGATGCCGACGGCAAGGTTGTGGCCACCCGCCGCTACACTCCCCAGGAGTTCTACAAGGAGTATGCCGGCAATGACCTGCGCAACGGCTACGTGATGCTTATGAATGACCCCACACGTCCGTATTACAAACTCTATGAGATTGACTATGACCGTCATTCGTACGATGGTGAGAACTGGACATATGTCAACCTGCCCGTCGAGGAAATCAAGAAGATGGCCATCGCTTCGATCAAGGACAGCACGGCTATGTATTTCTCTTGCGATGTGGGCAAGTTCCTCGACCGCGACCGTGGTCTGCTTGACCCCGACAACTTCGACTATGAGTCGCTGATGGGTACGACATTCGGCATGGACAAAGCTGACCGCATACGAACCTTCGCGAGTGCATCTTCACACGCCATGACTCTCGTGGCCGTGGATCTGGATGCAGAGGGCACGCCTAAGAAATGGATGGTAGAGAACAGCTGGGGCGACGGCGCCAACGGCGGTCACCTCATCATGACCGACAAATGGTTTGACGAGTACATGTTCCGCCTTGTGGTTGACAAGAAGTACGCCACTCCGCAGACGCTTGAGATCCTGAGCCAGAAGCCCACCCTGCTCCCCGCCTGGGACCCGATGTTCTGACCCGACTATTAGCCCGAAGAAACCCTAAAGCCTAAAATCTAAAACCTAAAACCTAAAACCTAACGCCTAAAATGATACAATCATTCGCAGGGCGCCGCAGCGTCCGTAAATATAGCGACCGGGAGGTGAGCCGCGAACTTCTCGACTCGATTCTTGAGGCGGCCATGCGTGCGCCGACATGCGGCAACATGCAGTTGTATTCCGTGGTGGTGACGCGTTCTGCCGAGGGTAAGGCCGCGCTTGCCCCGACACATTTCAACCAGCCGATGGTGACTGGTGCGCCGGTCGTGCTGACGGTATGTGCCGACTTCAACCGTTTCACGCGCTGGTGCGAATTGAGCGATGCCGACCCTGGTTACGACAACTTCCTGTCGTTCATGTCGGCGGTGGCCGACGCGACCATCTTCGCGCAGCAGATTGTCGCCATCGCAGAGAGCGAGGGACTTGGAACCTGTTACCTTGGCACTGTTACCTACAATGCCGACAAGATTTCCGATGTGCTCGGGTTGCCTGACCTCTGTGTGCCGGTGGCTTGCATCACGCTCGGCTGGCCGGCCGAGGAGGGTGTGGAGACGGAGAGGCTTCCTCTCCGCGCCGTGGTGCATGAGGAGCGATACCGCGCCGACAGTGACGAGGAGATTATCGAACTCTTCAAGGCTAAAGATGACTACGCTCCCAACCGCCGGTTTATCGAGGAGAACGACAAGAAGACGCTTGCCCAGGTCTTCACAGATGTCCGCTATCCCCGCGCCATGAACGAAGACTTCTCGCGCGCCTTCCTCGCCCTGCTCCGCACCAAGAAATTCATGTAATAACCGCTAATTGTTTAGCTCTATTATCTCGGGGTTGATTGATTTCAATTCCGAGATAAATTCATTTTGGTTTTTCGGCGAGACATAGACCCAGTTCCTTTTGCCATATTTTAGGCCCCGTTTCATAAAAAATCCGGTTTATCTGACAGATTCTAAAAACCTCTCAGATAAACCGGGATGTGTGGTGGGGGTAAAAAAGTGCCGGGTTCAGGAGTGGCCTGAACCCGGCACGGTTTGTGTTGGCTTGCCGTGGTCGCGGTTATCTTACGATGACTTTGACGGTGGCGTTGGCGACGCGTACCAGGTAGACACCGGGCTGGGCGGTGTACACGGCAGGAGCGTCCGTACCGGTGGCCGCGTAGCGGGTCACGCCGTCGGTGGTGTAGATGGCAAGCTGTTTGCCGTCAGCACCCTCTATCACGATGTCGTGGCCGTTCACGCTTACCGTAACGCCGTCGGCAAGTGTCAGGTTGCATACGCCCGAAGGATTCACCACGTTTGAGAAACGAGACTCACCTGTGGTGTAGACGGCTGTCACCGCATAGCTGTCGGTGGCCGCGCCTGCATGGCTGTATGAAAGTTCGCTGAGCGCCTTGTCGTTGACCTTCTTGCGGTTCTGGTAGAAGTTATAGCCGGTAAGCTCGAAGTCACGCGGCATTCCGGTGCCGGGAATGTAGGTGATGTCATCAAGACCCATCGCGAACTTGTAGCCCTCCGATACGCACTTGATAGCGAAATACATCGTGCCCTCGGGAAGGTCGACAGATGTCTTGGTCCATTCGCCCGGAGCAGTGCCTGAATATACAAGCTGGAAGTCTGAAAGCTCCTTGCCGGTCTTCGAAGCATATACCTCGAATGCCTCCTCGCCATACCAGAATGTGTTGAGGCTGCGGGTCATGAACGAGATAGTCTGCGCGTCGCCGGTAAGAACCGGAGAAATCAGCCAGTCGTCGTTACGGCGGTCCTTGTCGGCAAACGCCACGAGGAACTGGTGACCTGAGCTGGGGCGCCATGTAACCTCGTCGTCGGCCATTTCGATGCCGAGCGCCCAGAGGTTGAAGAGCTGCCATGACTTGGCTGCCTCGCGGTGGGGGAAGTGGAGTCCGATGATACCGAATGTTCCATCCTCGCCATCAACGTCAACGGTTGTCCAGTCGCCGATCTCGTCAATGAGGAAGGGCTCGTATGACTCGAAGTCGTCGGTCACAGGTGTGGCCGCAGGCTCAACCCATGCGTTAGGCTCCGCCCAGTTGAAACTGTATGCACCGGCGTTTCCGGTGGCCGTCAGCGACTTGGGAGCGGGGTAGAGGGGGAGATGGTTGCGAACGTCGGCTGTTGACTCGTTGTTGTAACGGTTGTCATCGGCATCCCATACCACGCGGGCCATGAGAGTGGAGTTGTCGTCGTAGCCGAGGTCAATCTCATGTTTGAGCGTAGCTGTGGCTGTCTCATCCACACCGAGGGCGGGCATGTCAACAGTTCCGAGCAGACGGTCGTCGGCGTAGAATTCAACCTTGTATGCTCCCGAAGTATTCTCACCGCAGTTTGTAACCTCGGCGTTGAGATTCTGCGACTCACCCATGTAGAAGTTCTTGCGGGTGCCGAGGCTGACAGTGAGGTCATTGTCGTAAACCTCGCGAAGCACGATATTATCGACATATATGTTAGATGTATTGGCAGCCTCGCCACGGAATGCGAACTGGAAGCGGTCAACGTAATTGTAGCGGTTGAGCGATACCTTCACCTTGGTCCATGTGTCGGATTCGCCGGTGAGTGTGATCTCGGCAAGTTCTTCCCACTTCTGCTGGGCGGCATTACCCTCGATCACGAGCTTCTGTCCGGCAGAGCCGTTGCCTCTGTACCAGAATTCGAGCACAGGGTGACGTGCCGTCGTGAGGTCTATGCAACCTGAGAAGAGACGGGCCTTCTCACCTGCCTTGCCCGGCTGGAAGCAGATTGCTCCGAAGTCGGAGTCATAAGGCGTGACGCGGGTGTCAATCTCTGAGTTCCACATGCGCCAGTATGCAGTGCCGGAGTTGTCTACAACCTGGCTCTCCCAGATGTTGTAGCTGGTGAAACCGCTTGCGAAAGTCTCGGCGAAAGGCAATGTGTAAGAGTCTCCGCCTACAATCACGCAGTTTGAAATCGCGCTCTTGCCTCCGCCAAGCTCGTTCAGGGCTGCGAGGAAGTAGATGATCGGCGTCTGTGAGTCAGCCTCGTAAGTGTCGGTGTACTCATACACATTTCCGAGAGAGATAGAGAGCACTTCGGTCTCGCCGTAGTTCACAGATCGTCCGATTGCGAAATTGAGGTTCTCGGTGTCGAGCACACCTCCATGTTCGCTCTGCGGAGCGTCCCATGTCAGATGGATGGTGTTGCCCTCCACGCGTCCTAAGAAGTTGGTCGCTACGCCGGGGCTGTCTGCGCCGGTGTACACGGAGGTGCGGGCGGCGATGCTTCGTCCAGCGGCGTTTGAGGTATAGATGTCGATGCTGTTGGCACCCTCCTCAGTTTCGAGAGTGATGCTCTGGAACGAACCGGGAGCAGGGTTTTCGATTGTCTTGTAGAGGCGGTTGTTGACATAAACCTCGGCGTTGACGAGCGAAGTGATTGCCTCGCCGTTGTTGGCCTCGGTCGGCAGGCGGAAACGGAGTGTCGCGTTGTGTACGCCCCAGGGAGCGGGGATAACCGTGACTTCCGATACCGGCAGCGGCCCCTCGAACGGTGAACCCTCCACGCGCACGTCATCGAGAGCGAGCTTGAACTGGTCGGCGGCACTCATGGCGTGGAAGCCGATATTGTAATCGCCTGCGGTCTCGACGGTCAACCCGATAGTATAGTAGTACCATGACCATGAGGCGTCGTTGTCAATCTTCTCGCTTTCGAGCAGGGTGACATTCATAGCGGCGGGAGTGGGTGCGTTACCCATCTTGACCTCAAGAATCTCGCTGAAAGCGTTTCGCATGAGGCTCGATGCCTTGAACGAGAGTGTGTACTGGACTCCGGCCTCAAGATGCAGGGCAGGGGTGAACAACCAGTCATCCTTGGGATTCTCGGCCGAATAGTCGCAATATGCGTATGCCTCGTCGCCGCCGTCGTACCATGCCCAGGTGGCATTGTCGCCGGCTACATCGACTACCGTATAGAGGCCGAAGCAATCAGCGTCGGAGAAACTCTGGAAATAAGGAAGCTTGAACGCAGGTCCGGCAATAAACGGAGCTGTTACAGCTGCGGTACCAACCTCGCCGTTTGCCGAGGGAATGATTTCGGCATAAACGCTCTTGGGCTCGGTCAGCGAGAGGGTCTTGTTGAGAGTGGTGCCGCTCACAGCCGTCTCAAGCACTTTGCCTTCCGGCTGGAGAACAACCTTGTAGGTGAGTGCCGACGGGTCTACATAACCACCGTGCACGCCGATTTCGCTTGCCTTCCATGAGAGAGAGATGTCATTGCCCGAAGCAGTTCCGACAGCCTCGGTCGGCATGGCCGGAACGTCGTTGCCTGACCAGGTCTTGATCTCGGAAACAGATTTCGAACCGTTTGAATCGAGAGTGACCGATACGGTCACCTCGCCGCGTGCGGCGATGGCAACGGCCTTCGATACAGCTGCGCCCGCCTGTGCTGTGCCCGATGCGAGTTCGGCATCTCCGCACTTGATGGAGTAGGACACGGTACCTGTCAGTGTGGAGCCGGAATAAGTCTCGGTCGGTACGGTGAAGGTCACGTTGCCGTTACCGTTGCCGTCGGTGAACTTCACCGCGAGGTCCGTCAGCAGCGCGGGAGCGTCGGCCGGAGTGGCTGTATAGGGGATTGCCACGCTGCAGAACATCGAGCCGTTCGGAATGTCATATACCTTCGTGCATGTGGCTGTCGCAGTGTCAACCTCGTAGACACTGCACTTGTTGTAGAGAGCATCGAGCACCCAGTAGAGTTTGCCCGTGCTATGGTCGAAGGCTGCGGAGGTGAAGTTGGCCTGGAGATTTGTATTCGTAGAGCCTATGTATGTCAGGTTGCCTGTGGTCTTGTCAACCTTATATAGAGCCGGATAAAAGCTCGCCGTATTGTTCGTGTCATATTTGAGAATGATATACAGGTTGCCTTTGGGGTCTGCGGCTATACCATATGCCTTGCCGTTTTCACCGCCGGGCAGAGATTTGAGTAGGGTCACCTGTCCTGTCGATATGTCAAGCGACGCAACGGAGTAGCTGTTGGGAGACATATACCGTTTGTCGATGAAGCAACCGTAAACCTTACCGGTTGTGGCATCATAGGTGGTCGCCACCGGGAAACCGACAGACTGGTCGAGTGCTACCTGCGAGACTATACGTGAATCCCAGTCGTTTATGTTGAACTTATAGATATTATTGGCATCGAGGGCGTAGTAATACCCGTCGGGGGTATAGAAACCGCCTCGCGTGAGAGACCAGGTATAGTCATTCTCATCCTCAGGAAGCAGGTAATTTGTTATGTCGGAAGTGCTTCCGAGCGAGAAACCGCTGATTGACGGTGGATCCCATGTATTGTTCTGACCTACGACTCCGATGAAGTTGACATCGGCGGCGCGGCGGTTGCATCAGCTTTTTCCGGGCTTGCGGCGATTGACTGGCCCGGGGGTAACGGTACGTCGCACGATCTGTTGACCTCAAGCGTGTTTGTGCCTCCGTTGAGAGCGGCCAGCTTGCGGGCGTCACGTTCCGGATTCCACGGCCCCCGTGGCAAGACAGAGGCGCCGATTGCCAGAGCCGGGAGAATTCCGGCTGCAACGAGCAGTTTCAGGTGTTGTCTCTTCATAAATAATGGTGTTAAGTTATAGAATGTCACATAAATATCCGTTCAAATTAAATCGCTGTCATCCGTTAATTTGAGCAGCTACTTAAAGCGTTGTTGATGTGTGCGGTCAGGCCTTCTTTGGCTCAATGGTCAGCATAGCGAATGTTGATTAATCTTACAATCTGCAATTATAACCTGATGTGCCGTCGATGACGTAATGCATCGCAAATATCGAAATTATTTTTTAATTTTGCAACAAATTGACACAGATATTAACATATGATAATTTGGCAACGCGGAATAAGAGTCCGTCTCATAAAAATGCCTTTCAGTGTTATGAAAAACCGGAAAGGCATTTGAAATTGGAAAGTCAATCTGCCCTTACTGTGTCATTGTGAAGCCTTTGTGTTGCCAGCGGCGCGATTCCCAGCGGCGTATGAAGACAATGCCGCGTATGTTCTCGTCGAGGGCGAACATCCACCACATGCCTATTATGCCGAAGCCGAGCGTTATTCCGGCGAAGTAGGCGCACACCACCGCGATCGACCACATCCATATCAGGCCGACGTAGAAGGGGTAGTTCACGTCGCCTGCGGCCTGGAGCACGTTCACGAAGAGTATGTTTATCGGCCTTCCGATTTCGAGCACCACGTCTATCCAGAGTATCGCCACGCCGAGCGCGATGATTTCCTTGTTGGCGGTGAGCGTGGTCATGATGGTCGGGCCGAGAAGAGCGATTGACATGGAGAATATCAGTGTCCAGATGAGGGCGACGCGCATCACGTAGCGTCCCATCACATACGCCCCCTCCCAGCGTCCGGCACCCACAAGATGGCCGATGCTGATTGCTCCGGCATGGGAGATGGCTATCGAGAAGAGATACACGTACATGATGATGTTCACGCAGTAAGTGCGTGTGGCCAGCGCCTCCATGCCGAGCGAGGTTATGAAGTAGGCTATGACAAGCTGCGAGCAGCTGTAGCTCATCTGCTCGCCGGCCGAGGGAAGTCCGATTTTCATGAGGTTGCGGAATTCCTCGCGTGGCCAGCGGCGGAAGATGTGTGTCGGGAATCGGCGCACCGTCGTGCGGAACACTATCACCGCAAGAATCACCATCGCCACCATCCGGCATGTCGCGGTAGATATGGCCGCTCCCTGCACGCCGAGAGCCGGGGCACCGAACTTGCCGAAAATCAGCGAGTAATTTCCCAAGATATTCAGGCAGTTCACCACGAGGATGACCATCATAGGGTAGACCGCCTTGTTGTTCGAGCGGAGCACTGCCGAGAGCGTGAGCTGCAACGCCTGGAAGAACGCGAACGCGCCCACTATCTCCATGTAGCCGGTCCCTTCTGCGAGCATGGAGCCGTCAAGTCCGAGAGCGGTAAGTATCTCGGCGGCGTAAAGATAAAGCACAGCACTGACAATGACTCCCATTACAAGATTGATCACGAGCGAGACTCCGACCACAGTTTCCATGCGGTCGCGGAGCCTGGCACCGAGGTACTGGCTGCACAGCACCGACGTGCCGAGATTGATTACCTCGAATATGATGAACGTGAAGGTAATCATCTGGTTGGCGAGACCTACGGCCGCCACGCTCTCGTCGGAGTGTCGCGAGAGCATGAAAGTATCGACCGCGCCGAGGGTCATGATCAGCAGGGTCTCGATGAGTATGGGGAGGGTGAGCGATACCAGCTCGCGGCGCAGCGGAGACTTTGACCGTCGTTCACCTGAGAATGTGCGCGACAGCACACGCGGCAATGCCGCGGCGGCTGCCACGGGATTATAATCTTTTATGTTCAAACCTTAATCCTTTCGTCGTTTCTTGATATGATGTCCCTACTTTAGAAGGTCGGGGCGGAGGCGGCGGGTACGTTCGAGGGCCTGTTCGTAGCGCCATTCGGCGATCTTTGCCTCATGGCCGGAGAGGAGGATGTCGGGGACGCGCCAGCCGTTGTATTCTGCGGGACGCGAATAGACCGGCGGAGCGAGAAGACCGTCCTGGAACGAGTCGGAGAGAGCTGACTGTTCGTCACCGATCACTCCGGGGAGCAGGCGCACCACCGCGTCGGCTATAACCGCACCGGGCAGCTCGCCGCCTGTGAGCACATAGTCGCCTATTGATATTTCCTTGGTTATGAGGTGCTCGCGCACTCTCCAGTCCACGCCTTTGTAGTGACCGCAGAGAATTATGACATTGTTGAGCAGCGAGAGCGAGTTGGCCATAGGCTGATCGAAGGTCTCACCGTCGGGCGAAGTGAAGATGACCTCGTCATAATCACGTTCGGACTTCAGCTTGGATATGCAGGCATCGATGGGTTGGATCTGCATCACCATTCCGGCCTCGCCGCCAAACGGGTAATCGTCAACCTTGCGGTGGCGGCTGGTGGTATAGTCGCGCAGGTTGTGCACGACAATTTCGGCGAGACCCTTGTCTTGGGCACGCTTCAGAATTGAGCAGCCGAAGAATGCTTCAAGCATTTCGGGCATAACGGTAAGCAAATCTATTCTCATGCGGATTCAATGTTTCATGACGAACCTCGCGGTTCAGACTGCAAAATTAATCAAATAAACGCAAACAACCGCGCCCGCATATCCCCGCGCCCCCACATTTAAGATATTTTTACGAATCCACCCCGATGTTTCAAGACGGGTATGATTCACCGTCCTCACACACACATCCTTCAAATAAGCCGTGTAACCTGTTTACCGGTATATAGCCTTCTGTATGCTCAACGGAAGATAACTCCGGGAATTTTTCATTTATCTGGTTGAACAATCTTATCAAAGAACGTCCCAATGCCCACGCGAGATTGACAGGAACGGCATTACCAATCTGTTTGTACTTCGCTCCCATATTGCCGCAAAACTCCCAGTTGTCGGGGAATGTCTGTATTCTGGCATATTCCCTTACGGTCAAAGGACGTGTCTCAATCGGATGACATCTTTCTGTCTGTTTCTGTGCGGGTGCGCATGTCAGAGTCAGGCTGGCCTCATCCATGGCCAAACGTCTGGCCATACCGGTTTTCCCGCCTCCCAGATTGTAGCTTCCCTTCATATATGCTCTTGCGACATCCTCAGGCAGGTCTCGCCAGTCTCCACCCTCAGGAACAAGAGACATTACCTGACGTTTGGCTTCAGGATATTTTTGTCCCTCGCTTTCCGGTACGTCCGTATCGTACAGTTCTCCGGCATAGAAAGCGTCACGCAGGGTTCTGATGTCAGTGCATACTGATGGCCATTCGAATGCGACATCTTCCGCGATGTCTTTTCTTATAGCCACAAGTATCAACCTTTCCCGTTTTTGGGGAACATCATACATTATGGCACGGAGCACTCTCGGTTCGACTAAAGAATACCCCAGTTCGTCAATGACATTCTTGATTGTCTCAATTGTCCTTCCCCCGTCATGTTCCAGCAAACCCTTGACATTCTCTGCCATAAATACCTTGGGACGGACTTCCTTGACGGCGCGGGCAAGTTCGAAGAAGAGAGTTCCACGTGTCTCTTCGAATCCAAGACGTTTACCTGCATATGAAAAAGCCTGACAAGGAAAGCCTCCTGTCAAAAGGTCAACCTTATCCCTGTATGGCATAAAATCTATTTCATGGATGTCTCCCTTTACAACATTCCAATCCGGCATGTTTGCCGACAATGTGGCGCATGCGTCTTTGTCAAATTCATTAAGAAGCAAATGATGGAATCCGGCCTTGTGCATTCCCAATGCCAGACCGCCGCCACCTGCGAATAATTCGATGGAGGTGTATCTCCTTGTGGGTCGTATCAATTTTTCTTCATCCCATGTTGAGGCCATCATTCCTGATATTTCAGGGAATGCTGTCAACTCACTTGCCATGAGAAATTTTGTACCGTCCGAAACATGTAGCCGGCATTTCCCGTTAGCAATCCATTTGTCAACAGTTGCTCTTGACACTCCGCACAGGTCGGCGAAATTATTCAATGATATGCGTGATGTTTCCTTCATTCTTTAGAATTGAAATCCGTCGTATGTTGAAAATGCCAATAGGTACAGGCTGGTCATTATGTCGGTATGCTCCTTGGTAAGTTCCTCGTAGACTGTGTTGCGCAGAGCCAGTCCGGGATTATCTTGCAGCACATCTTCAATTATCTGAGGCAATGCATTGCATAATTTATAAAATGCCGTTGCATCCTTGAAAACGAGTGCGTAGAATTTATCCATGGACATCCTTCTGATTTTCTTGTGTTCGCGAGGCTTGCCGTCGAGAGATATGCGCCATGTGGTGTCCTGAGAGCGTTTGGCTATGACTTCAACCAGATAACAAGTTGCTTCGTCATCATCCAAAAGTTTCCCTTGCATTTTCATGTAAGTTTTTTGGGATGATGCAGAGTTCATTGTATTGTGTTTGTTCTTCATCTCAACGTAGATGTGCAACTCGTCGTTTTCCACATCAAATCCTGCTTTTGGAACAATCCATCCATTACCGGCATATTTGAAGATATTCTGATGAAAATATCCGATGCGGTTTGTATTGGATTTGTCAATCTGTCTGAAACACTCGTCTGCAATAGCCTGACGGATTGTCTTGCCATAGACTTTAGCATCGAAGGTGAGCTTGATTGGGTCAATGATATTTTCATTGAATTCATTGAGGGTTATCTCCCTTCTGTATGCCTCGACGGTGGTCTTTACATGTGCATATATGTCTTCGTCAGAGATGAAACCGAGATTGTAATTGTGCATATTCTATTTTCTTTTCTGATAGAGCCAATTCCTTCTGCTTTGACAGGATACAAAATTAAGTATAAATTCTGAGGTTTGCAATAGCCAGTTGGGTAACTGATTATACATCAAGGACAAATTGACTTATTTCAAATGATGACTTTGGGGATGAAAGTGAGGTGTAATAGGGTAACAACTGTTCCATGAATCCCCGTTCCACCTCTTTGTTTGGAAATCCTAAGGTGACACTGTTGAAGCGCGTATCGTATTTTTTGATGGTCAGATAACCGCTCTGGTAGAGTACCGCCGTGTAATTGCCAAGATCGAATGATACGTCAGTCAAGGCATTCAGGCCGGTATTCAGTTCAGACAATTCCTGAAGGGGCATTTTCCCCTCCTTTATCATTTTTATGAGGAAAGTCGGTGTGCCGGTCTGAAACCAATAGTCTCCGAATTCTCCGGAATCAAGGGCATTGAGAATACTGAACGGATTGTAGATATCCACAAATCTTGTAGGTGAGAAGTGGTATCCGTCGTACATCTCCTGCAGGCGGCTGAAGACTTCTTCATGCGTCAAATTGTTATCCTTGGCCAAATGACTGACTCCTGTCTCGAAATACTTATGAAGCTCCTCGGTCGTTATGCCGCATATTCCGGCATATTCTTTGCGCATGGATATGTCGGTGAGGTTGTTGAGATCGCTGAATATGCTCAGATGCCCAAATTTTGTCACGCCGGTGAGCATGGCGAAACGTATGTACTGGTCCATGCGTTTCAGGTTGCCGTACACACCGCGTAAAGTATTCCTGAACTTCTGCTGTAACTCAGGATTATCCACAGTCTCCAGCAGGGGTTTGTCATACTCGTCAATGAGAATGACAGCTTTACGGCCGGTCTGTTCGCAGACGCGTAAGATTATCTCTCTGAAGCGTTCAGAGAGTGAACGGTCTGTGCGGGTTATTCCATACTTCTCTTCCCAACCTTCAAAAAGCCCGTTGAGGTTTGAGTACAGACCATCAGGGTCATTGTAGTCATTTCCGGTAAAATCGAGGTGGAGGACCGGATATTCCTCCCAAGCATAATTCGTATGAGTGATATCCAGCCCGTCGAAAAGTTCCCGCTTTCCAGAGAAAAGCTCCTTTATTGTCGAGAGCAGCAATGACTTGCCGAATCTTCTCGGACGACTCAGGAAAACAAACTGAGCTGTACTGACAAGCCGTGCTATATAGCTTGTCTTGTCAACATACACCAGCCCTCCCTCCCTGATTTTGGAGAAAGTCTGTATGCCGATAGGATATAGCTGTCGTGCCATGTGATTCGTCGCTTGGTGGTTGTCTCTGCAAATATAACGTTTTTAGTTGTAACAACAGCACTTTTGTAGGTTAAAATGACAGCGCGGGTTGTATATGTGGTCAAAAAGTTGTACTTTCGCTTTCTGTTTTTTATGAAAAGACTCTTAATTGGGAGAGTAGCTTATGTTATCAGATTGTATGGAGGTCAGGAATGCTGTTTCTTCGGTGCTTCGGATTGTGACGGTTATCGTGGCGGCTGTTGTGGCCGTCATGCTTCCCGGGTTTGTTTTATCATGCGCACGTGGTGATTCCACTTCCGGCAGCGGTGCGGACCTCGCGGAGCGGCGCGTGCTCAGGGCGCAGGCGTTGCGCAATCTCTCTCCCGATGACGATATTGTGCCGGAACTTACTCTTATCGTCGACAGTATGGCCCGCGATGGCCGCGACGTGTGCTATTTTGCCGCGGTCAATGTGCTTATCGACCAGCTTTTCTCCGAGAGCCGTTTTGCCGAGGCCGACACTCTCGCCGTGCGTATGCAGCAGGAAGCCGAAGCGGAGGATAACCGTCTCGCCCGCGCCATAGCCCACAGGGTGCGCGGTCAGATGCTATACAAACTCTCGCAGCCCGACAGGGCGCTGACCGAGCTTGGTGCCGCACGTTCACTGATGGCCGACTCCACCTCCGGACTGAAAGAATTCTCAACACTTGCAAGTATAGATGAATGGAGGTGGATTGCTGCACGTGCTACAGGTGATTCCGCTACGATGCGGAGTGCCGCACAGGGTTATGCCGCCGCAGTGCGCCGCGAGATGTCACGCGGGTGGCGCGACTCGACGGCTCATTTTCCCGTCACGGCCCTGGCATTCGAGGCAGCCGGTACCCTTGCCGACAATAATCTGAGTGAGTCCGAGCGGTTGCTTTCCGAGGCCGGCGCGCAACTTCTGCCATATCTTCCGGCGCGGGCATACGAGCATTATTATGAGGTGCTTGCAAACTCACGGGCCGCCGCCGGAGATTATGACAGCGCAATCGCGGCTCTGGATACATTGCTCGCCACCCACCGGGATTTTCCCTGGTTTTATCTCGTGGATCTCCGCGACAAAGCTCACCTCCTTTCCGAGGCGGGACGCCACCGCGAGAGTGCCGCCGCTTCGGCTCGGTATGTCGCCATGCACGATTCGCTTATGTCGGCGCAGACCGACCGCCGACTGCATGACCTGACGGTGCTGTACCGCAGCGAGATTGACCGCGAGCAACGCCGTGCCGACAACTTCATGAAATGGGGATTCGGAGGCGTGTCGCTTCTGCTGCTTGTGCTTCTTGCCGTGAGTTACCGCAGCGCCCGGCGCGAGCGGAAAAAGAACCGTCTGCTCGTGGAGCGTCTGCGCGAGGCCGACCAGCTCAATGTGGTGTCGCAGTCACAGAGTGCACCTGAGGAACCGGAAAGCGACATGGAACGTCTTGACCGTTACATGATGACACACCGGCCATATACCGACCCCTCTCTGAGCCGACGTGAACTCGCAGCATACCTCGGCGTGACTCCCGAAGAAGTGGCGCGTATCATACGCAGCGAGCGCGACATGTCAGTGCTCGCCTATATCAATTCATGCCGGCTTGACGAGGCGCGCCGGGTGCTCGAAAGCGACTCGACCGAGACGGTCGGAGCACTTGCCGAACGTCTCGGATTCGGCACCGCACGCACGCTGCAGCGGGCCTTCCGCGACCATTTCGATATGTCTCCAACCCAATACCGAAATCTTGCACATGCTGCTAAAGAGTCTGATTGATAGAAGGATATGAAATTGTCGCATGGCTGCGGCAAAATTGTCGCATCAAAAATAGCGCGCCTTACACACAGGCGCGCTATTTTTGTGACGGAATTACCCAACTCATGAAACTCTACATGAAACTTTACACAAAATCTTACAAAATCGTTCTTGCATTTGCCCTGGCGCTTCTTCTTGCGTCGTGCCGTGAAGACACATTGGGCAACGGTGAACCGGAGCTGCCCGGCGATACGTTCGTGGGCGATGTCCGCGAGATGTCGCTCGGCCCGGAGACAGCCGGATTCCATTCTGAGAAATTCACATTGGTACTTATGGCTCCCGACGGCTCCCTGATACGCCGCACCGGTATTCACCGCCGTTCGGGCGACCGTTCCCGGCTCACTCTCGACACCGGGCTCTGCGACGGCGTTTTCCGGTTGATGTATCTTGAATATCCCATTGAGGAAAATTCCGCACTCGCCGACCTCAAGGGTGAGTTTGACGTGGCACAGTTCGGTCTTGGCAGCCGAGTGGAAATCGCCGACGGCCATGTGGCGGTTCTCGATTCATACGACGAGGAGATCGGACTTCCCGGCAAAGGCACCGAGGAGGAGCCATACGAGATAACTTCTTACAGCAATCTCATCAAGCTTGCGCAGACCGTTAACAGCGAGGAGAAGAATGCCCTCATCACCTCCGACACCCACTTCCGCCAGACCGGAAAGATAGACATGTATCAGGCATCGCGTGAGGTTGACCGACGTTACGGCTGGCAGCCGATTGGTGCGAGCAGTGCTTTGCCATTCCGGGGACACTATCATGGCGCGGCAATCTCGACACTGATAATCGACCGTCCGAACTCGGCGGGTGTCGGACTTTTCGGCTACGTGCACAATGCCGCTTTCGACGGCGTCAGCTTCACCAATTCCGCCATATCCGGCAACTTCGCTACCGGAACACTTGTCGGAGCATCGCTTGTCGGTGGCAACGACCGTGGCATAGTCACCATGACCGACTGTCACGTGAGCGGCTGCGAGATTACGGGTAGTGACGGCAGTGTGGCAGTGGGTGGACTGTTAGGGGTTGCCGACATGCACACCCGCGCCTATTTCCAGAACTGTTCCTCCGAAGATAATGAGATAACCGCCTCGTACAATGCCGGAGGACTCGCCGGAGGTGCCGGAATGTATTCATGCGTGGCTTTCAGCGACTGTTCCAACAGTTCCCCGGTCACTGCGGCATATGCCGGCGCGGGCGGACTTGTCGGCACTTGCGATTCGCTATATACCACAGCCTGTTCCAACGCCGGAATTATCAGGGGCGCTACCGGTTACAACGGCACCGACACAAAGAACAGCGGCATCGGTGCCGGTGGTCTTGCCGGAGGCTCGGGTATGGCGACCCTCACCTCATCGTCAAACAGCGGCCAGGTGAGCGGTTACGCCGGTGTCGGCGGCCTCGTAGGCAGTACCCGCGTAAAGGGTAGCGATGCCGAGGCTTATATGTACAACAATGTAGTTGCGCGTTACTGCTGGAACGAGGGAACGGTGAGCGGCACCGACTGCGTGGGCGGCATCATGGGCGAGGCCCAGGCCGGAACATACGCCGTCTACAACACCGGCCCGGTAACCGGAAACCGATATGTGGCCGGAATTGCCGGATGCACATCCATCGCTGTAACCCACAACTCCATCAACACCGGTGAGGTTTCGGGCGTGGACTATGTATCGGGCATTGTCGGCAAGACACAGTTCGGTTCAATCGCCCTCAACCACAACTACGGCAAGCTCACCGGAAGCGGGTCGCACCTCGGCGGCATCGTTGCTCTTGCCGGAAACAATACTATAATACACTACTGCGGCAATTTCGGCGAGATCAGTTCCACAGGTAAAGGTCCGGTGGGGGGAATTGTCGGCGAGATCGGCGATCCGCGCAAATGGACTGCCATGAACATAGCCGAATGCGTAATCGGCTCGATGGAGGTCGTTATGGGCTTCGTAGGCCCGTTGCTCGCCATCACCGAGCACCCGATTGCCGCAGCCAGCAAGACGCTGAAGAACTTCCTCCGATTCTCAGAGGTTGCCACCGATGCCGGATTGCTTATTTCTGACACAGTGCTCTGGGGCATGGGCGTTGACGAGATGATAGAGGAGGAAGAGGTGGCCGAACTTGAAGCAACGCTCAACGAGAAGAGCGTCAAGGTCAACGAGGAAATAAAGGCCAAGATGAAGTCGATGCGTGCGGCTGCAACCTACACCAGCGGCGGCTTTGACAGCATGGCACTCGCCGACGGCTATCTCGGTCAGCTCGAATCGACGCTCGGTTACTACGAGAGCGACGGCGGTGAACTCGCCTTCAACGAGAAAATCAACCTTACCCGCGAGGAACGTGCCGGTTATCTGGAGAAAGTACACAAGACCAACGAGATAATCCATCAGGTAGTGAGCGGCGTGTGCATTATAGTCGGCACGGCGGCCTCGATTGGCGGCATAGTGCTGTCTGGGGGTGCGGCGGCTCCGTTTGTGGTGGCAGGTTCTCTGGCTTCTATTGCAGGCGGTCTGAACGCGATAACCAAGTCGTGCATGGAGTTTGAGGAGAATGCCGTGTTTATCACCCAGTGCATCAATGCGGGTAGAATCAGCGCGGCGTCGGGCGATGTCGGCGGACTCGTAGGCCGTCTCCAGGACAACAGCATAATCCGCGACTGTCTCAATACCGCCGGCGGTCCCGCCAACGGACAGCCATTCATCGGCAAAGCCGGAAACAACGTCAAGGCTTGGCGTATGCTCTCGCTCGACAGCTGGTGCAGCTGGGACCGTCTCGACGGCCTTTACAGCGACTGCACATATGCAATCTACTACCCATCGGCAGGAAACCAGACGGCCAACGACTTGAGGACATATGGAATCTGGCTCATGAAAGATGCCGACGTGACCAATCCGACCTTCTACAAGGGAGTCGATGAGAAGTGGGATGTCGGCACGTCCGAATCCGCCCGCTGGCGGTTCGGTTCCTCGGCCACTAATACTTTCCCGGTCCCGGCCTGGTCGGAGATGAGAGAGTGAAATAACTCGGGTTAACCCGAGAAATCCCGATGAATCTCGAGAAATCTCGTGATACCCCGAGATTTCTCGCCAATAAAAAATCAAAATGAAAACAAAAATATTCAGATTGGGCGCATGTGCGCTCATCCTGTCGGGGCTGATGTTGACCGGTTGCTCCGACGAACCCATTGAGCCGGGTGTGCGTCCCGGTCTTGAGGACTGCGAGGGATGCACGGTCAGCTCATTCTCCGTGGCACGCGAGCATTATGCGTTGCCCGATGGCACCGCCGAAGTCGATGTTGCCCTTATAGCCGCCGACGGACTCACTCACTGTTTCCGTGCTTCGGTCGAGGAGGAGGAGAGTACTCACCGTTTCCATATGCGCATTCCGTCCGGCTATGAACTGCCCGACGGAGAGTATGTCATGACCATGCGGGCCGCTTCAGGTCGTGCGATCGCCGGCCGGCTCCTCGCAACTTTCGCTGACCGCAAGCTTGCTTCGGTGTCGATTATACTGCCCGGTTACATGCTCGACGGTTCCGGCACAGAGGCCGATCCCTATATCATAGCCGACAGTGACGATTTCGAGATGTTCATCATCAACCTTGGCGACGATGTCAAGACCAACGGCGCAGGTCTCTTTTTCCGTCAGACCGGCGATGTAACCCCCTCCGACCAGAGCAGCCTCGCTCCCGGGCGCGGCTACTGGGGTGCGGCCTTCGCGGGCTACTATGACGGCGGAGGTCACGAGGTGCGTAACCTCTACTACCGTGGCAGCGGCCGCGACAGCTCCGATACCGGCTTCGGCCTTTTCACCAGGCTCAGCGGAACAGCTTCGGTAAGCAACCTGACTTTCACAGGAGTGAATGTCTCAGGCCTCTACGGCGACTCCGGAATAGTGGCCGGAACCGCTTCGGGAAGCATCTCATTGAGCGGCATCTCGCTCTCAGGTACATTTGAGGGCGACGACGAGGTGGGTAACAACATCGGAGGACTTGTGGGACATTTCACATCTGGCAATCTCGACATAACGCAGATCAAGCTCTCTTCGGCCATATCCGGCTACAACGATCTGGGCGGTCTCGTCGGAATGGCAGAGGGGGACATCTCCGTTTCGGATGTTACCACTCCTGATTATCATTTCTCAGTATCCGGCCACAGTCGTGTTGGCGGGGTGGCAGGTCACACCAAGGGTGCGGTATCTATAAGTGGCGTGACGCTTGAACATAAGGTTACGAACGAGGATTCCGATATACGCATCATCGAAGGCTCCGGCTCAGGAATCGGTGCCATGGTCGGGTGGGCCGATGACTCGGAAGTTATGTTGGAAAATGTGCGCGTGCTTTGTCCGGTGGGAGGTGCTGAGGCATGTAATGTCGGCGGTCTGATAGGATACGTGGTCTCTGACAATGTCTCTGTCGACAATTGCCGCGTCTATTCCGTGGTAGCCGGAAAGGATGACGTAGGCGGTCTGTTCGGAAATGTCTATAATAATTACGGTACATTCACAATCAAAGGTGAGGACCTCTCGACCCGTGTGGCTGTCGATGACGCGGCAGCCTTGGTATCGGGCAGCAACAATGTGGGCGGTTTTGCCGGCCGCTGGTGGGGTTCGCTCACACTTGACTGCAAGGTTAAGATAAACGTGCCTGTTACGGGCAGCGGCTCATGCACAGGTGGTTTCATCGGCTATGCCGATATGCTCGGTATCTTTAACGTCTCGCCGATTCTTGTCGGCGACGTGGCATCGACATCGGGCGGCGATAATGTGATGAAAGTCACCGGCGGAGACAATACCGGAGGTCTCTTCGGAAGCATCACCACCTCGACCGTGCAGGGCAACGACAAATTCGACTTCTCCGAGAACGGTGCCCATATCCGGGTGCCGGAAGTTTCGCGCTTCACATCAGTGTACAGCTGCGTGGTCAAGGGTAAGAGCTGTGTCGGCGGAGTTGCCGGAAGTCTTGTCAGCTCAAAGTTGCAATATATACATGCCGACTGCCGCGTTGACGGTACTGAATACGTAGGCGGTATAATCGGCAAGGTTGACAACTACAACGCTTCCTGCACTGTTGAAGACTGTACTTTCAACGGCACAATCGACTGCCCCGACTCGAACGGAGTAGGTGGCATTGTAGGCTGGTACTATTCCTCGTTCAGCGGAATGATGCACGATTGTGTGAATTATGCTAAGATTACCGGTGGCGACAACACCGGCGGGGTGGTTGGATATGTGCAGCGTGTTCCCCAGACATTGGGTTCTGACGATAATCATGTCGAGATACGCTGGTGTGTCAATACCGCTCCGGTCAGCGGGACTCTTCATGTCGGCGGTGTAGTAGGTCGCGCCCATGTGAACGACGCCAACAAGACATTCCCTGACGATGAGGCTCTCGGCATCCTCATCACAGCTTGCATGAACCAGGGGAAAGTGACCGCCTCTGGCGGCAGTTCCAACTCCGCCTCATCGGGTGTTGGCGGCATAGCCGGATTCACCAACTTCCGCACAGCCATAACACAATGCGCCAACCACGGTGACATAACCGGTACGGGAGCTTTCCATGGTGTCGGCGGTGTGGCCGGTTCGATGGGCGGTGACCCGACTGGCACGGGTCTGACCAATTCATTCCGGAACGTCCAGCTGTCGGAGTGCTGCAACACCGGCACGATCGATTCCGGCAACAGCTCATCATACGTAGGAGGTGTGCTCGGTTATCAGGAAGAGGGCAACAAGAGCGATGTGCAGGATTGCTACAATACAGGAGTTGTCAAGCCGAAACAGAGCCATGATTCAGGTGGTATAGTAGGTTGCGTTGACCATATGACCAACATCTACCGCTGTGTGAACTCCGGCAAGGTGGAGCATGGCAACGCGGCCATCGGCACGCACAAGTCAGCCTCGCTCTTTGACCATGGGTCGCTCTACTACCTCGACGGCACCGGCAGCAGCTGGCCGAGTGCGACCAAGGTCAGCGCATCCAAATTTACCGACCAGAGTTCCTTCAAGGGTCTCGACTTCGACAAGACATGGAAAATGGGCACCTCCGGCCCGCAGCTCCGCAACTGCAGCTGGCAGGAGATTTAGGTTTTAGGCTTTAGGCTTTAGGCTTTAGGAGGGCTATAAGTCCTATAAGTCCTATAGGGCCGATGGGTCTTATAAGTCCTATCGGGCTGCAGTAGGGGCATAATATTGACAAAGGCGGCGCGGGTCGGTGAGATCTGCGCCGCCTTTGTCAAATAAAGAAAAGTAAAACATGGATTGTTATATCCATGTTGGTAAAATACCGTTAGAATATGGTTAAATTCATACCCTATTATCATAATGTTAAAATTGGGTCATTTTATTGCATAAATGTTTATACCGCCCGTACAAATACGACAAATGCAATAGGTTTGATTAAAATTTAACGTTTATTAACTATAGGAATATTTGAAAAGGGCCGATTTCCTATTAATTTTGCACTCCGAATCCGCATCGAAGGAACTATTACAAAATTCGAACGACGCTAACTGCAATTTTTGAATCACGCAAACATGCTGCTCCCTCGACCGGCATTCACACACTCTCTGACAGTAGAATCAGAAAACAACAATAAAACAATCGAAAGGTGAAGACACAGGAGAATAACCCCTGTATCTCTGCCAAGACCTATACGCACTTTTATCAATCAATTAATCGACGATGAGAATCATATATTCATTGTTGGCTATCCTGGCCATAGGCTTCTGCGCACATGCCCAGGTAGCGGTAAAGACAAATCTGCTCTACGACGCGACCACGACCCCTAACCTCGGGCTGGAGGTCGGTGTCGGCCCCCGCTCCACAATCAATCTGGTCTACGGACTCAACGCATGGAGCTTCGACAGCGATTCGCACAGTGTGAGAAAGGCAAAGCACTGGTTGCTCATGCCCGAGTACCGCTGGTGGACCTGCTCGCGCTTCAACGGTCACTTCATCGGTGTTCATGCCATGGGAGGCCAGTACAACGCAGCCAACGTCAACCTTCCTATTCCCGGATTTTTCTTCGGCGGTGACAATCTGACCCGCGAGGTCCGCGACAGCCGCTACCAGGGTTATTACGTCGGCGGCGGTTTCACCTACGGTTACCAATGGATTCTCGGTCGTCACTGGAACCTTGAGGCCGAGGTCGGTGTCGGATACGTCTATACCCACTTCGACAAGTTTGCCTGCGGCGAGTGCGGCGGCAAACTCCGCACCGGCGACAGCAATTATGCCGGAATCACCAAACTCGGACTCTCTTTCATCTATCTTTTCTGATACACCCCAACAACATGAGACGGATTATGATATCCCTCGCCGCGCTCCTTCCTTTGGCGGTAAGCGCGGCCATGCTCTCCGGTACATTGCATCCGGTCAACAAGAGCATAAAACGCACCGGCGACAAGGTGCGTGTCACCGCCGACATAAATCTCGACTCCCTGCATCTGGGGGGCAACGGTCAGGTGTTTGTCACTCCTGTAATTGAAGGATCTGATGGTCAGAGCGTTGACCTCCCCTCCATATTGGTCAACGGCCGCAACATGCACTATGCCTACGAGCGTGGAAGCCTTAGCCGTGACGTGCTGTCGCGCTACACGATAGCCGCGGAGGTGCGCCGCGACAACGGCAAGCCGCAGAGCGTGGCCTATAGCGCGACTGTCCCTTTCAGCCGCTGGATGTACGACACGCGCACCACGCTCCGCTTCTTTACCGACACTTGCGGCTGCGGACGTGCCGCCGGACGTGCCGCCGGTCTGCCCGAACCGATAAACCTCAACCCGGTCATTAACATGCGCCCGGCCTTCATGACTCCCGAGGTCACGGAACTTCCGGTTGCTATTCACGAGGGACACGCACGCGTGCAGTTTGAGGTGGACCGTACCGAGCTTCACGCCGAGCCTTACAAGTGCCGTAACGGACAGCGGATTGACAACCGCGCCCAGCTCCGCATAATCGATGACTCGATACGCTACGCCACCACAGACCCGAATGTGGAGATTGCCCGCATTGACATCTGCGGTTACGCGTCGCCCGAGTCACCCTACACCCACAACGATTTCCTCGCCACCAACCGCTCGCGTGCTCTTGCAGAGTACATTGGTGAGAAATACAGCCTTCCCGCTGACCGTTGCACATACAGCGCGGTGCCGGAAAACTGGGAGGAATTCCGCCGTCAGGTGGTTGACGCGACCGATATAACCGACACCCAGCGTGCCGACCTGCTCGCGCTCATCGACGAACCTGCCTATGGTCCCGCAGATTACGATGCCAAGGAACGTCGTCTGAAGACCGACCCGCGTTTCGCGAAGCTCTACCGCTCAAAGATTCTGCCTGAATGGTTCCCTATTCTCCGTACCACCAAATTCGCTATCAGCACCCGTCTAAAGCCGGCCAGCGACGAACAGCTCGCCGAGATTATCCTCAAGACACCGCAACTGATGTCGCTCAACCAGATGTTCCGCGTGGCTCGTCTCTATCCTGAGGGTTCCGACGACTTCAACCGGACCATCGCTACGGCTCTCGAATATTATCCCGACAGTCCGGTGGCCAACCTCAACGCGGCGGTGGCGGCTATAAGCCGTGGGGAATATGACACTGCTTCCCAGCTCTTGACAAAAGCAGGGAACAGCCCCGAGGCCGAGAACGCGCGTGGCATAATAGCCACTCAGAACGGTGACCTCGATGCCGCACGCCGCCATTTCGAAGCTGCCGGAGCATTGCCCGAGGCCGCTAAGAACAAGGCTCTTCTGGATTAGGCTTTAGGGGTTAGGCTTTAGATATTAGGTTTTAGGCTTTAGATTGTGGGGAGACTTGCTTGAACTAACTGAAAACCAAAATAGAAAATAAATTAAAACAACAACATGAAAATTAACAGGATTCTTTTTGGAGCACTTGCTGTCGGCGTGATGGCATCTTGCTCGAACGACGGCCCCGATTACGTGGGCGGCGGCGACGGAATGACAACCGACGGCTATATGGCAGTATCGGTTAACCTTCCCACAACTCCCGGCACCCGTGCCGCCAACGATGACTTCAACGACGGTCTGCCCGAGGAATACAGCGTGTCGAACGGTGCGCTTCTCCTCTTCAGCGGTGACAACGAGGCCGGTGCCGTTTTCCATTCGGCATATACTCTCGAACTCGACCGTAAGGTAGGTGACTCCGACAATGACAACATCACCACTTCATACCTCACTGCCGTTCAGGTGAAGAAAGTGGAGACAGGCCGTCTCTTCGGTCTGGTGATGCTCAACTACAAGGGTGTCGGCACCGTAGGAGCTGACGGCTCTTTCACCATCGCAGGTGAGGCAACTCCCTTTACCGGAAACTTCGCCGCTCTCAACGGCAAGATCACCGACAGCAACTTCATCGTGACAACCGGCACAGAGAAGGGCTTCTTCATGACCAACGCGCCTCTCTCGACTGTGGCAGGCGGTACTGTAGGAACTCCCGCTCTCACCAACGTTATCACACTCGTTGAGCTTACCAACATCCTCAAGCCCACACGCGAGGAAGCTATCGCATCGCCCGCAGGTTCATTCTTCGTGGAGCGTGCCGTTGCCAAGGCTACCCTCGCCATCGAGGCTGATGGCGTGACGCTCAAGGATGACGCAGGTAATGTTGTCAGCACCCTCAAGATGGTCGGCAACGTGGAGTGGGCGCTCGACAATACTGAGCCGACTTCATACATTGTCCGCAACATGGGCACTAACGACTTCATGGGCTATGCCAACGGCTCACGCGGCCGTCGTTTCGCAGGTACTGCCGTGATGGGTACAACCTCTATCCAGCCCGCGCTCAACCTCTACCGCACATACTGGTGTGTTGACCCGCACTACGCTCCCCTCGGTGCAGGTGAGGCCAACCCCTTCGTGACAACTACCGATGCCGCAACTCTGAACTTCATCGCTGCTGGTGAGACTCCTCTCTACTGCCACGAGAACACGTTCAACGTCGAGGCTCAGGACCACCGTCACACTACCCGTGCGGTTGTGAAAGTCGCCTTCTCTGTCAACAACGATGGTCAGGCTGCCGACTTCTGGACTGTGAACGACGTTCAGACCGTAATCTACAAGAGCGCAGAGGAGGCCGAGAGCTTCACACGTGCTTTCATCCTCAACGATGTCAGCTTCCAGACTGCAATCAAGAAGGCACTCAAGCCCAACACAAGCGTGACAATCGACGACAGCAACTACAAGCAGTATGTTGACCTGAAGTTTGTCCGCGACAACGACGGCTACCGTCGCTTGAAAGATGTGACATTCAAGACCAACGACGCGTTCGCTTCAGCACCCGTATGGGATACCAAAGAAGCTGTGATCGCCGATGCCAACAGCTACTACGCAATCGCCGAGTACAAGGGTGGTGTGAACTACTACGATCTCCGCTTCAAGCACTTCGCAGGTGTGGACTTCAACGACATCAACGACCTCGCACCATGGAACCCCGCTGATCTCACGGTTGCCAACACAACCAACACAGCCGAGGCGTATCCCGGTTTCGACGCTGCCAAGTGGCTCGGCCGCTACGGTATGGTCCGCAACAACTGGTATGACGTGACAGTAGGTGCATTCAACCGTCTCGGCAAACCCGAGGTTCCCTCTGCCGATGTCAGCACTCCCGACGACGAGAAGAAGACCGAGCAGTGGATCTCATTCAAGGTCAATATCCTCGCCTGGGCTAAGCGCACACAGCGTCACGAGTTCTGATAAGAACACTTTTTGTGATTGGAACTCCGGTCTGACTGAAACTTACTGTTCTCTGAATACGGGTGCCGTCAACTGCGGCGGCGCCCGCTTTCTAAAAAACTTATCAAACACTGAATCCTCTCGACTCAACACATTATCCTCTCCACCCCATTATCTCAACACAATCTCCTCACAACAACCAATACTCCTCGCACCTAAACAGATGAACCGTTTACTTCACAAAATATACAGCGTGGCCATGCTCGGGGCGGTAGCCCTGGCGGGTGCCTCATGCACCATGATCGAGGATGACATGAAAGACTGTCCGACCGGTCTGTATGTCCGTTTCGTCTATGATTACAATACGGTCCGCGCCGACCTGTTCAAGGACCATGTGGGGCATGTCACCCTCTACGTCTACGACGAGGCGGGAAACATGGTGGCTCGTAAATCCGTATCGAACAGCGACGGCGACAGTCCGCTCTCTTCCTATGGCTATTCAATCCATTTCGCCGAGGGTGAGCTGCGTCCCGGCAAGTACCGTCTTCAGGCGGTCGCCATGCAGAAGGACTGGGATGATGCTCTCGGTGCCGCCGGAGCGAAATACCGCCGCACCGAACCGGACCGTGCGGAAGACCTTACGATAACGCTCGACCACGCCTCCACGGCCGACCCCGCGACGGGGCTTCATTCCGTGGAGCACCGTGGCGCGCCGCTCGACACCCTCTGGCACACGCTCAAGGTGATGTCGTACGAGCCGACCGACGGCACGGCCGTGCCTGACATACATGTCTCGAAAGCGCCTTATTCCATCTACCCGGTCGAGGAGCAGTATGTCACTGTCGAGGCTAACCGTGCCACTCACTCTACAGTGTCGCTCATACGCGACACAAAGCACCTCAACATAACGCTGCGTCAGCTGGAACTTCCGGCCAACGTAAACCACAGCGATTATGAGGTGACAATCACCGACAACAACGCTGCCGTCGGTCACGACAACAGCCTGCTGCCGGGCAACGACCTGCTCTACACCCCGTTTGCTTCATGGACCACAAAGTTCAGTGCCGACGGAGTCGAAACCGAGGACACACGCTCAACCCGCGACGGTGACGGTGGCGCGGAGATACAGCGCACCGCCCACTTCAACGTGATGTTCAACCGTCTGATGCACCACGACGACCACGACCGTTGCGCCACTCTCCGGATCCGCAATGTCAAGACCGGAAAGGATGTGGCCACAATCAACCTCCCCTACATCCTGGCACAGGGACGCACGGCCTATGAGCTGTATAACTACAGTCCGCAGGAATATCTCGACCGCGAGTATGACTATCATCTCGACTTCATACTGAAGGGAGACACTTGGGCATACTGCGAGGTGGTGATCAACGTGCTCTCATGGTCAAAACGAATCCAGAACGAAGAATTCAACTGATACATTCCGTAGGTTGAATCAGAAACTGAATTAGAAATGAGAATTACATATGCTTTCATACTTGCGTTCCTTTCCCTCCTTCTTGCCGGCTGCGACGACCGTCGCACGGTGGGAGGGGAGGAGCCGGATGCTGCCGGAGCTTATCTGAAGCTCACGGTGGCCGTGGCTCCGCAGTCGCGCTCCAATCCCTCTCCGGGCGAGGAGGGTGATGGCCGTGAGGATGGAGTGCGCAAGGAGAATGACATCGAGGACATAACTCTTTTCATATACAATGATCCGGGTGATGGACTTGATTCCGATGCCGCGACTCCGCTATTGTTCAGCTGCCATGCTTCGGCTGCTGACCTGAAGCGTGAGGCCGACGGCGTGAGCTGCGTTCTCCAGCTGAGCGGCTACACACCGGGAGCCGCACACCGCGTGATAGCGGTTGTCAATGCCGGTGACATACGCGACGAGGTCCGTACCCTGGGAGAGCTGCGCGTGCGGCTTGCAACCGGAGCATGGCGCGAGGGCAAGACCCCGGGTGCGTGTTATCGCTTCATGATGGCCTCCGCCTTCAACGGCGCGAAGCGCACTGACGACGACGGCAAGATTATACGTCTGCGCGACGGAGCCTCCGACCGTGACAATCCGGCTTTCGCGGCGCGTGTCTCGGTTGAGCGTGTTGCGGCACGTATCGACCTTATGTTTGCCGATAGTTCGGACCTCGGCATTGAGTATGTCGTCAACTCCACCACGGGAGCGACACTTTCGCTTACCCATGCGCTCCCCGTAAACCGTATGCTCGCTCCCTCCTACACGCTCAAGCACGTCTCCGAGGGCATGGATACCTCGGCTCTGCTCGTGTGCGGCGACGAGACAACATCGGGCGGTGTGGCCACCAACTATGTGATCGAGCCTTCCACCCTGCTCAAGACCGGGGATGTGACCGATGCGATGCTCGACAGCTGGTATGGCGACAGCCGCGCCTCACGGTTGCGCGGCAATACAGGGGCATTCGGTTCATCGGCGCAGATAGCTTCGTTACTCAGCGAGTCAATGGCTATTACGGCTCCCGACGGTCCGGAGACAAGGTTCTTGACTCTGGCCTATGCCAACGAGAACACCGTGACCGACGCGCAGGCTGGCGACTGGCGTTTTGTGACCGGACTGGCCTTCAGGGCTGTCTACCGTCCGGCGCGTATATACGCCGATGCCTCGTGCTCGGCCTCGGTCGCTCCGGAGCGCGGTGGAAGCACCTTCTGGCTCGTGCGTCCGACACGTCAGGAGATGCGCGAGGAGGATTGCCTCTACTTCACGACCGAGACAGCGGCCCGTGCCTATGCCGATGCTCACCCGGAACTTTTGGCGACTGTCACCGGCTATGAGGGGGGCGTATGCTACTACAACCTCTGGATCAGACATGCAGGCGAACTTCCCGGCATAGTCCGCAACAACATCTACTGTGTCGGGCTCAGCTTCACCGGTCCCGGTGAACCGCTGCCCGAGATAACCATACCCAAATATGTGGAAAGCCGCATATTCGTACGCAAATGGAACTTCCGTCCGCAGGGCGAGATATTGATGTAAGAGTCCGTTTCATAAAAAATTTACCCATAGGGGCGGCTTTGCATTGAACTGATTCGCTTCATCGCCGCAGGGAGCAGCCTGATGGCTGTGACCGGAGGGGATGGAGTGAAGCAGTCAATGCAAAGCCGGACTTAAGGGATTTTAACGGATTCTGTTGTATAAAGTAAAATTGAAATAACAGTTTAACATGCCCGGTTTGATAAAAATTACCACAGACTCGCTGGCTTAAGCCATCTCAGGCACTTGACTTGCAGTCACAACCGAAAGGTTGCTCCTTTCAGCCAAGCACCTGATATGACTCAACCCAGCGCCCCCTATGGGTAAATTTTTTATGAAACGGACTCTAATATATGCTTCACTTGATAAGAATACTGAAAAGATATATGAGCCGGTGTATACGGATGGTCGCGATGCCTGTGGGCGCCGGACTTGTGGCGCTTGCCCTTACCGGCTGCGCGGGCGAGGACAGCCATGCGCCGAAAGGGGAGACCATGTTCAGCATCGGTGCCAGAGCATCGGTGCCGGGTCTCGATGCCGACGGTAATGAGATTCCATCTGCCACCGACGACAATGAACTGATCAATGACTGGTTCATCGCATTTGTCGATGAGTCCGGCACCGTGGCGCGGATTGTGCGCCGTTATCCCTCGGGAAGTACTCAATCAGCTTCACCCGTCGAGCTTGACTTTTTCAACACGCAGCTCGCGCCCGGTGATTATACCGCCGTTGCGTTCGCCAACATTGACCCCGCAGACTTGGGCCTGACTTTCTCGGAGGGTTCACAGGCACCTGCCGGTGCTCTGGGAGACGCACCCTTCACAATCAATGCAGGAGCACTGACCGCTTCCGATCTCATCCCTATGGCCGGAAGGCAGAAAGTGCGCGTCACCGGTCAGGTCACGCAGCCGTTCTCGATCGAGGTTGTGCGTCTTGTAGCCAAAGTCGAGCTGATGTTCTCCAACGCCACAGACTCCGGGATAACGCTCCACAACCTGTGGATGCGTCCCATGGGCAAAGGGAACGTCAACCTCTTTCCAGACTATTCATCACTTGGAAAGCGGCCTGCGCTGCGTGCCGATGCTGACACACTGACCATGGTTCGTCGTCTTGACGCCACGCTCACGCCCATGTCGGAGCGTTCGGTGACACATACATTCTACACTTTAGAGTCTGACGCTTCGAAATTCCACAAGACCGGCCACTACGCGCTCCTTCTCGATGTCACCCACCGCAGCGGAGACACAGGCCGTGCGGTGCGCGACACTGTGACGATGCTTACACCCGACCTGACTTACATAAACCGCAACGATTACATCCGCATACCTGTGCGTCTGGCCGACTATGTGGTGCGGATGGACGTTCAGTTCTATCCTCCTATCGGGGGGTATCCCGCAGTGGTCAACGAGCAGCGAGGCTCCGACTTCTACATCAGTTTCGGCACCCAGGGAGTGTTCTCGATCACGCCGCTCGTGCGCGAGGCTGTCGCAGGCTCGCAGTGGATGCAGCCTTCGCAGCTCGGCATAGAGGTGCTTGCAGTAGAGGGAGACCCCATTTTCGCGGTCAAACCGACCTATGACAGCAGTACCGGCGAGATTACCGGCGAACTGAATGCCTCGGAAGGCACCGCAGTGGTCACGATCAAGACCGACATACCCGGTACGCGCCTCTCTTATGAAAGAAAGATATACATAATCCGCGACAACAGAAAGAAATGAAACACCGACACAAAATAAGAAGCCTCATGGCTCCGCTTCTCGCTCTTTTCAGCGTGACCGGAGCCGTGGCGGCGCGTCCGGTGGCACTCATCACCGACTACAACCGGATCCGCGTAACCAATCTTGAACAGAACGAGCAGGCATATGGCCAGTTCGGCCAGTTCTTGATTGACCGTAACCCCAATACATACTTTCACAGCAACTACTCGTATGGTGCGCCGGAACATGGAGCTTCGGCCGCTCTTGATGCCTTCGGTTCATTAACACAGATCGAGGTGCATCTGGAGAAACCTACAGACCCTTCACGAAAATTGTACATATACCGTCAAGCCCGGTCGTATGCCACAAACGGCACTCCAACCCAGTTCCGGGTGGACGCGAGCCGTGACGGTGTGACCTGGGACACCGGATTGCAGCTTGTAGACATACCTTTCAACAATGTAAACGGAGGGGAGAATTTCTCCGGCGGATTCACTCTTCCGGCCGGTTATAACTGGCTACGTTTCGTATGCACCAAAAACAGCGGAGGTGTCAACACGAAAGGAGTTCCTTATGTGGTCATGGCGGAGTTTCAGGTATACGAAAGCGACGATGACCTGTCGCGTCTGAACAATGAGAAGAGTCTCTGGATGGCCGACGAGGCACACACCATATTCGACTACCAGGACACGTACCGGGACTTCCGTCTGGAGCATACCCGTGGAGTTGTCAACTCTCTCAATCATGACACCAATTCTCTGCGCGGATGGTGCGACTGGTCGAAGTGGCAGAATGGCACATGGACCGACACTCTCGAACTGAAGAAGGATGGCATAGAGATGCCCGACTTCACGTATATCAACAAGCAGACGGCTCCATTCGGACGCGTGGAGCTTGGCGACCGTCAACGCACCCATGTCACCGAACATACGGTCTATGCCATTCCGGGTCAGGTGACATCGCTCTATCCCTTCTCAGATATACATAACACCGTCGCCTATCACGACACCTATTCCCGCTGGTATGACTACCGTACCGACGGCAACAACAAGTATCTTGATTTCCTGCACGACCCTTCGTCGATGTCGCGCACCGAGACGATGGGTTATCTCGGCGGCACATACATGTCGAACGGTGCTACGGAACTTTATGACGTGTATATCTACACGGTCGATGACTATATCCGCTTCCGCGACCGTGTCAACTCGGGCGAGACCCGTCTCACAGCTCGTCAGTGCGCCGACCTCGATTTCTCGGGGGTGACGGATATGGTGCCAATCGGTATAGATGAGAACAATGCTTTCCGTGGTGTCTACGATGGCAACGGATACGCTATTGTCAATCTTCACATAAATCGTCCTGACTGGGATTGCGTAGGAATCTTCGGTCATGTCGGGGCTGCGATAATACGTAATTTGCATGTGAATTACAGTTCAATCAGCGCACGTAATATGGTGGGTTTCATCGGGGCTGTCAACGCTGCTGAATACATGGACCAGAATACGGGCGGCGCGCTTCTTGTACACAACGTGTCGGTAAAGGCCGACATCCGCGCCTCGGGTAAGAATGCCGGGGGTATATTGGGTTGCAACAACCGCTGGACTTCCCAGTTCCAGATATTCATTGCCAACTGTGCCGTACTCGGTTCGGTGAGTGGCGCGGAGGAAAGCGGCTCTGTGAGCGGTTGGCTCGGCAAGCTGGCGACTGTCCGCGACACATATAATGCCGCCACAATCTCGGGTGCTGTCGATAAGGAGACTTCCTTTGTGCGTGCTTATAAAAATGGAGCCGGCAAGGATATGGTGTGTCTCTACAACCATGTATTTGACAATAATGGTGGCAACAGCCTGTCGGCATTGCCTCATGCTCTTGACAGTGGCAATCTTGTCGAGGATATGGGGGGCGAGGATGAATGGAGGATCGGTGGCTGGAGCTACGTGATTCCGAAGGCGCGCGACTGCGAGCGTTTCGGCAACCGTGCACGGGGTTCGTTCGCCACCTTCTATTGTCCGGCCGACGAGAATTTCACCACCCAGTATATAGCGGTCGATTTCAGCCAGACCTTCGATATCAAGCGTCATGTTGACTTTGAGAAGAAGGTAATCACTGAGCCTATCGTGGCGTTCCGTCACATATTCCGTGTGGAGAACGCATACACTCTTGCCGAACAGGTGTCGGGCTCGCCGGCGAACAATGAGAAGTATGTATCTGAGAACCGCCGCACCATCCGTGCTCGTGCCGGAGCGGACTTCCAGATCCGTTTCGAGATACCGCAGCCAATGGATCAGGATACTCGTACCACCATGTTCTACAAGGATCCGCAGGGTGCGGTGCGCCGTGTCCGCAAAAGCAAGATTCAGGTTACAGACCGTGATGGTAATGACCGAAGTGGTATCTTTTATCAGATTGCCGATTATACACGTCCGGAACCGCGCAAGCTCCCTACCGGCGACAATCCTCTCGACTTCTATGACGCCGGCAAGAGATACGCCCGCTCCATGAAATGCGACGCGGCCAATGCCAACGGACGTTTCACGGTGCATCTCGTGGCGTGTGACGAGAATGGTAACGAGCTGAAGATATATGGCAGCGACAAGCCGCTGATTCTGGCCGAGTGGATTGTGAACTTCGTCGATATCGAGGGGGCGGCCATGACTTCCGAGGCAGAGATGGCCACCGATAAGTATGAGCATACGCGTCCGTCGTCGCTTCAGGAGAAGTATGGAGAGCCGATTGCGGTTGTCAACTTCGACGAATACCGCTTCCTTGACAGGCTTTCGAACCGGACCGACTACATGTTTGACGGTGCGGAAATTCCGGAGAGTGGTGGTGTCCGGGCCCACAAGTACAAGTGGCCCGTGCCATGGGGAAACTCACAGTATGCCTATGGTTACGACGATCCGGAAGACTACAACATGTACATGATTGCCGACCATTCGCTGGTGACACCATATCACGGTGCTGCCGACGAGGGCACAATGGCAGAGAATTTCAACAAGGGTCTCGGACGTTTCGACCGCCTTTTCTATGACACGGAGGGGCGCGACAAGGGATTCTTCTATTATGTGAACGCCGCTTCCGACCCGGGAGTGATGGCCTCGCTCCAGACAGATGACCTCTGTCCCGGTTCGACGCTCTTTGTGTCGGCCTGGGTGGCTGAGTTCTCTAAAAACTACAACCAGTATGCCAACCTTGTCTTCAACTTCAAGGTCGTGCAGAAAGATGGTACCGAGCATATCCTTCACAGTTTCGTGACCGGTTATGTTCCCCGCGAGACACTTGGCCAGTGGCAGCATGTCTATTACCAGTTCACGCCTAACCTGAGCCAGCTCGGCATCTCTGCCGAGGATATCCTGTCGTATCAGCTTGTGCTTGAGAACAACTGTATCAGTTCGTCGGGTGCGGACTATGCTATCGACGACGTGCGCGTATATGTGGCGCGTCCACGTGTGTATGCCGAGCAGACCATGCCTCTATGCAAGGGTGAGCAGGGTACTGATGTTCAGGTGCAGACACCTTTTGATGTGATGCTGGCCACTCTCGGGGTGAGCGAGGCTTCGACTTCGGCCACGGGAGCTACAGTTGACTGCTACTATACTTTTGTTGACAAGGAGAAGTATGAGAAGGCACTCGCCGATGGCCTTGACGGCAACTCGGCCTATGAGCATGGAGTGGTGCGCTATGAGTACATGGCCGGTGGTGGTGATGACCAGACATTCGGCCATCTTACCTTCAGCACCCACTTCAGGAGCAACCGCGAGTTTGAGGATGGGTTCAGCGATGTCACCACCGAGGCGATGCGTACCATCATTGACGGTGACCGCTATCTGGTGATAAACACCTGCCCGCGCGACAAGAACCTTGTGCCGGGCAAGGAGTACATGGTAGTCCTCTATGTCAGCGAGCGTGGCGACGAGGGCATCGTCGCACCCGATGCTTCGGCATTCGCTATCGGCTCGAAGTGCTGCAAGAGCAGTACGTTCCGTATCCATGCCTCGGGAGTCATCAAGATTGACGGTATAATGGTGCCGAATCTCGACAATATCACTGTCTGCGAGAATCAGACCCCGGTGGTGCAGATTGATATCCAGGGAAAGGAGAATAAGTCGGGCGATTTCGTTGGAGTTGCCGAGAATGTGCTCATAGACTGGTGGGACGGTTCGATGGAAGATTATATATCTCAGACAGACGAGGTCACAGGATTGCCTCTCTATACCATCATGACAAGATTCCGTGGCGAGTATCCCGAGGCCGATACCTGGGATGTCCCCGCCAAGGGCTACTATACCGAGGCCATGCGCGACTATCTGAGCATGCTGACCACCGTCGACGAGGAGGCAGGTAAACCTGCGCGTCTGCTGCTGTACCGGTCTTCTTATGTGTTCCGTCCTGTGCGCATGAACCCGGGCCAGGAAGAGACATATGTCTATGCCGTGGCAATACCCATCGACATATATTCCGACGAGGTAACTGTCTGCACCACGCCCTCGGAAGTGCGTCTGAGGGTGCGTAATAATTCTCCTGCGCTCAACCATGGTTTCGCCGGGGGAGATATCTCTTATCCGGAGTGGATTGATGATGTGCCTCTGCGTATTGGCCTACGTCAGCTCCGTGATGTCTCGGTCGCGGATGTGGATAATGTGATTGGCAGTCAGCATAGCCTTCTCTCGATTCCGCTCCGAATGGTCTCGACCGTGACCGAGGGTGTCGATGCGCTTGAGAAGATACCAGAGGATTATTCCGTGTATCTTGTGGAGACTGACGACCCTGAATATCTTGACCTGAATGTCGAGACGGTGAACGGCGAGCCTCAGGGTCTCTATCCGATGGGGGCATTGCGCGAGATTGTGGCTGTGCCGGGTGACGGACGCACTGATAACGTGATACGCATGGCCTTCGATTCCGATTTCTCGTTCAAGGAGGGGCATACATACAGGCTCCGTTTCTCATTCCGTGAGAATGGAGTGCCATCGCTCCCTACCGGCAGCGAGCCGGGAGAGGAACTGCGCCCCTGCTTCGGACAGCATGTTTTCTCGCTCAAGGTTGTGCCCGAATATCAGGAATGGGCACCTGCAGACGGCAACGCCAACTGGAACAACGACGCCAACTGGCGACGGGTATCGACCGCCGACCTGTTGCATGAGACCCGTACCGGAGACGAGACCATCAATCCGTTTGTAACCGACCGTGGTGAGCTGACCTCTACCTCGCGTTCGTTTGTGCCGATGGACTTCACAAAGGTGATTGTACCGGCGGGAGAGACGGCACCTCAGCTGTATGCTGCACCCCGCAGCTTGGAGGTGACTGTCGATGGCCGGAAGTATCTCTGGCCGGCTTCGCTCACGGCTCCCGACGGAACGGGTGATTATACAGCTGATATAATCTATGACATGGCTTCTCTCTCGCTCGATGGCGGTAAAGGTGTGGCGTGCCGCCCGTGGTACACCAACACGTGCGACCAGATTCATTTCCGTTCGAATGCGGAGATTCTGAACCAGAGTCAGCTCTCGCACAACCGTGCATGGGTTGACATGGAGATTGCCCCCGACATGTGGTACACGCTCTCTTCTCCGCTCACTTCGGTCGTGGCAGGTGACATGTATCTCCCCACCGCGGGTGCGCGTCAGATGACGGAACTGTTCGTGCCGATCACTTTCGACATCACGCTTCACAACCGTTTCGCTCCGGCTGTCTACCAGCGGTCGTGGAACCAGGCCCGCGCCACAGTCTATGAACTCGGCGGCGGTGCGGATGGACGCAACGTGGCTGTACGCACAACTTGGAGTCACGTCTACAACGATGTGGATGAGAGCTACGGCTCTCCGGCCACGGGTTATTCGATAAAGGCCGATGTGTCGCGTGCGCAGATGGGGGCCGATGATCCGGAACTTGTGATGTTCCGTCTGCCCAAGGATGACCGCTCGTTCGTATATTTTGACGACGTGACCGGTGCAACCGGCCATGAGACCGCTATCTCACGCGGTGAGTCAAAACTGCATTCCGCAGAGGGTGGAGTGCTTACATGCAGTGTGTCGGGTGCGTCCGAGGGGCGTTATTTCCTCGTGGGTAATCCCTTCATGGCTCATCTCGATATGGCGCGTTTTCTTGAGGACAATGCCGGGGTAATCAATCCGAAGTATTGGATTCTCAATGGCGAGGGACAGGGCAGCGCGGTCTATGACGCGGATTCCGGCTCGTTTGTGACTACATTTGCTGATGCCGGACTTGTGCCCCCGATGCAGGGTTTCTTTGTCGAGGCCAAGTCTGAGACGCTTTCTCTGACGCTTGGTTTCGACGAGTCAAACACGATTGTCGTGCCTTATGACCCGACGGCAGGTAATCTGCTCCGTGTGCCTTCGCTGGCTGTATCTGACGATGCCACCCGTGGTGCTGATTACGGTGGCGCGTTGCGGATTTCCGCCGTACGCGGTGGTGCCGTGGTTTCTCAGGCCGTGGTCGCGCTTGCTACCGGATCTTCGGAAGACTATGGCGATTCCGAGGATGCTGCGTTGATAATCGACTCGAACCAGGCCGGCGTGCCGCGTGTCTACACCGTGGCCGGCGATATGGCGGCGAGTGTGAATCTGCTGCCGGAAGTCGTGACGACCGAAGTCGGCCTGATGGCCGAAGCGGGAGAGAATGTCACATTGCGCTTTGACGGCTCCGATCTCGGAGGAGCGTTGCTCTATGATGCTCACCTCGGTACGACAGTTCCGATTGAGCGCGGCATGGAATATGATGTGACCGGAGCGGTTGAGTCGCGGTTCTACATCGTGTCGGGAGTGGAGGAGGATTTTGCCGACGATGCGATCAGGGTCAACGTAATCGGTCGCGAGGTGACAGTGACGGTTCCCGACAACGGGTATGGAGTCGCGGCCCGAGTCTGTGACATGTCCGGTCTTACAGTCCACACCGGATCCGAGTCAGGAAACATGATGAATTTCACCCTCGAACCGGGTGTATATGTTGTCGAAGCGTACAACGGTACACTCAGTTCACGGCGAATCAAAATACAGGTAAGATGAATTGAAATAAACGATGATTAAAAGTAGGAAAAACAGTAGGTTAATTGGTATATTTTTTATTTTTATGTTGGGCGGCGCAGTGATTTGCGACGCCCAACGCGGCTTAGAGCCACAGCAGTCGGAGCGGGTATCGTATCGCGGTGCCCCGCTCTCACTGCCCTCTGACACCGGGAAGGCTTCTCAGGGAGCGGTACCGGTTGATACATGGGCGGCTTCGTTGGGAGCGGTGCTGTCGCTGCCTGATGACAGGACGATAGACCTCGGACTTGTGGAGCGCGACTCGATTGCGGAAGGGAGCATCATGCTGCGCAATGCGGGTTACGACCCGTTGGTGATTTACAATGTCCATTCCGATTGCAGCTGTACGGTGCCTATGTTTCCCAAAGACCCGGTCGCACCGGGCGACTCAGCTGCAATCCGGGTGCGCTATGACTCACGCGGCCTTCCGCACGGTTCATTCCTGAAGACAGTGAAACTACGCACCAACGCCGCCAAACGCCCTGTAACCATCTTTGTCAAAGGCCGCATAAAGCGCGACTGACCGACTAATCTTGAACCCGATGATAGCTGATTTTTGCAACTTCTGTAGGTCCTCTAAGCCTTATAAGTCCTCTAAGCCTTATAAGTCCCATAAGTCCCATAAGTCCTATAAGCCCTATAGGCCTTATAACCTGCTGCCGTTACTTTTTCTCATGCTCTTTGTCACGGCCTGCGGTCTGACTGACGAACCCGCTCCGCACACACTCGGAGAAGGAGACCGCTTACCGGAATTTTCGGTCGAGCTGTCAGATGGCACCGTAGTCACCGATAAAACTCTGCGGGGCGAATGGGCATTGATAATCCTCTTCAACACCTCGTGTCCTGACTGCCGGCGCGAGCTCCCTGACCTCGAAGAGGAATACCGCCGTCTGGCTGCCAATAATCTTGTAGCACCCATAAGCGGTGTCGGTCGCGGTGACGAAGCCCGTATCAGGTTCATCTGCGTAGCCCGGGCAGAAGATGCTGCCTCAATCGAGGCATATTGGGAAGAAGCCGGTCTGACAATGCCGTGGTCACCACAGCCGGACGACCGAATCTACCGCCTCTTCGCCGACAGCGGCATCCCGCGCAGCTACCTGATAACCCCGGAAGGCCTCATCTCGGCCTTGAATCCTTCTCTGCCGCTCTCCCTCCAGTTTCCGTAATCACGCAGGCAGTATCCGCAAGTATTCCAAGGTGAATACGGAATTTAAAGATTTATTGTTTAAGAAAGTTAAATAAATTTGTTAAAATTACGATTTATTTAAAATATGTTAAATATTATAAAATATTTTATGTTATATAACACTGTTTGAAAAATATTTTGTAATTTTGCATTGAGTTTTTCATGGTATTAGATTTTAAGGTTAACGCAAGATTGGTTGTCGGGATGACAATCAATTTTTTTTATACCTATATGTGGTGTGACTGAGTTTTACCGGAGTTTGGTGCCATAAACCTGCTAATTAGTTTTCAATTAGGCTGATACATAGACTGAATTTTGTTTGTGATTCAATTCCCGGTTGGGGTATGCCTTGAACCTTGTCGTGAAGCGGATTGTTCTGTTTGTCTGAGTTGTTTGTTCAAAATTCGTTTATTAAAATCAGGTTATTATGGCTCAACAGAATGACAATCACCCTACTGAGGATTATCGCGGTCTCACCATATATCAGGTCATGGTAGGCTCTTTCATGCACTCGCCCGAAGGTGCACGCGGTTATCGCGAGATGTGGGGACCCGATAATAATACCAAGGATGGTAACCTGAAAGGTGTTACCGAAGCACTTGACCATATAGCTTCGCTCGGCGTGAACGCAATATGGCTCACTCCGATTTTTGACAGCCGAGGCGCAGCGGGCGGCGAGAAACTTCAGGCCTCTGGCTATTTCGCCAAGGATTATTTTGCTATTGACCCTCATTTCGGCACGGAAGATGACCTCCGTGAGCTCGTTGATGCGGCCCATTCGCATGGTCTGTACGTGTTTCTTGACGGTGTCTTCGGACATCACGGAGGTGTCGATAAACCGTCGCCCGGCGGAAACAGCATTGACAGTACACCCGCGCTAAGCGACCGTGGTGAGGAGGGTGGCGAAGGCAATGTGAAGTATCCTGAATCTCTGGATTATTTCAAGGAGGTGGCAACGTACTGGATTGACAAGTTTGACATAGATGGCTGGCGACTCGACCAGGCATATCAGCTTTGTCAGAATGGTCACAACTATTGGGTGGAGATACGCGAGGCCGTGCGTCAGCTCTGCGAACGCCGCCGTGCCGAAGGCAAGAAATGGGGTGTGTTGGGATATATGGTGGGCGAGGACTGGAGCGATGCAGCCGGAATCAGTTCACGCATATACCGTGACCTCGGTCTGGTCAGTGCGTTCGATTTCGATGGCAAGACGCTTATCAGCGGCCCGATGGGGGACCTGTCGGACGGCGGGCTGCCCAATGGCTGGGATGATGTGGTGACGGTCTACTCCAGTCCCACCTCGAGAGGATATTCCACCGACGAGGTCCTGCCGAATCTCTTTCTCAGCAATCACGACGGTTTCAGGGTGGCGGATCACTTCTATGATGAGTCGGATGATATAAACGTTATGACACGCTTCGCTATTTTAGCGGGTTATCCGGGACCGGTCACGCTGTATTATGGTGATGAGTTCGCCGACTTGAGCCGGGATGATGAAGGTGCCCAACCCGACAACGCGGGACGCACCTCGGGTCACATCATGGCGAGTGACGAACGTGCGGCCAAGGTTTACAACTACGTGGCGAAAGTGATGCACTTCCGGAGGATGAATCCGGCCATGTGGCGCGGCGAGCAGGAATTCAACCGTTATCGTAACGGCGAAGCCGAGGTGCTGATAGTCACCAAGACAGATGCCGACACCGGCAACAAGGTCGTCATGGCCTTTGCCGACCACGACACGACCGAGATTATCCCCGGTATCCCATATCCCGTTGAGCTCCGCGCCTACATCCCCGAACTCCTCCGCATAGATTGAGAATTAGTCGCATAGTGGAAAAGCCTCCCGTTTGCGAAAGTCCGCAAACGGGAGGCTTATTCTTCAAATCTTCTACAAGCCGGAAGCCTGTTTTCCTGTGTTTTATTTTAAGGTCTGTTGCCACGCCCAGGCGCTGCGCATGGTGTCGTCGAGGGTCTCGCGGGCTACCCAGGCGAGCACTTCGTTGGCGTGGCGCGGTTCGGCCCATATTTTCTCTATGTCGCCCTCGCGGCGGGGCCCGATGCGGTGAGGCACCTTTACTCCGGTGGAGCGCTCGAACGACTCTATCAGTTCAAGGACAGACACTCCTCGGCCTGTGCCGAGGTTGAAAATCTCCACGTTCTCGGTATCTTCGCGCTCAAGCATACGCTTCATGGCTATGACATGTGCCTTGGCAAGGTCAACCACGTTGATGTAGTCGCGTATGCAGCTGCCGTCGGGGGTGTCGTAGTCGTCGCCAAACACGGTCAGCTCCTTGCGGATACCGGCTGCCGTCTGCGTGAGGTAGGGCACAAGATTCTGCGGCACACCCACCGGTAGCTCTCCGATCTTTGCTGACGGATGCGCTCCAACCGGGTTGAAATAGCGCAGGATGATGCTCTTGACCGGTGCGCCGGAATGTACGAAGTCGCGGATAATCTCCTCGGAAATCTGCTTGGTGTTGCCGTAAGGCGACGTGGCCGGCTTGATTGGTGCCGTCTCGTCGATGGGGTTGCGGTCAGGCTCGCCATAGACGGTGCAGCTCGAAGAGAACACGATGCCCTTGACTCCCTCCTCAGGCATAAGCTCCAGCAGGTTGATGAGAGTCATGAGGTTGTTGCGGTAGTAGAGCAACGGTTTCTCGATTGACTCGCCGACAGCCTTCGATGCGGCGAAGTTGATTATACCCTTTATGCCGGGATGGGCCTTGAAGAGAGCGCGCAGTGTCTCGATGTCGGTGCAGTCTCCTTCGACAAACTCCGGACGGATGCCGGTGATAGCCTCTATGCCGTCGAGTACCTTGCGGCTTGAGTTAGAGAGGTTGTCGATTATCACGACATCATATCCGGCGTTCTGAAGCTCAACGGTGGTGTGCGAGCCGATGTAGCCCGTGCCACCTGTCACCAATATCTTTTCTTTCATACGGATGACAGTTATTTGAACAGCGGTGTGGGGTAAACTCCCTCGTCGACGAGTTTCTTGAACTGGTCAACTGTGGTCTGACGGTCGGCTGCGTAGGTCACTCCGAACCAGCGTGAAGTGGTAGGCTCTACCTTGAGGGTGATTGTGCCTGAGTTGATGAGGTCGTTGACCACGCTCGGAATGTAGAACTCAGATTTCAGCTCACCGCCATGCTCGCGCAGGAATTCGATGAACGCACGCTCGCTGTAGTCGAAATAGTCGGGTGTGAAGCCCCACATGTTCATCGATACGCTCGCATCTTCGGGGAAGGGAACTTCTTCGCCCGCCGCGTTTACCTGAATCAGTTTGCCGTTCTTGCGCTCTATGCCGTGGCACTCGGTTACGCCGGTCAGATAGCCCTTGTCGTTTACCTCGCAGTAGCCGCGCGATACACCGCCGTTCTCGCTCAGGGTGTTGGTGATGTTGAATCCCACCATGCAATATTCATTCTTCTTACCTTCTGCCGAGCGGAGGAAATCGGCGAGTACCTTGAAGCCGTCTGCACCGTAATAGTCATCGGCATTGATCACGCCGAACGGTTCGTTGATGGCGGTCTTGCCCATCAGGACAGCATGGCCTGTACCCCAGGGCTTGGTGCGGTCCGCGGGTGCGGTGAAGCCTTCGGGAAGAGCGTTGATGTCCTGGAATACAACCTCTACGGGCACGTGTCCCTCGTAACGTGAGATAATCTTGTCGCGGAATTCCTGCTCGAAGTCATGACGGATCACGAAGACAATCTTGCCGAAGCCGGCGCGGAGAGCGTCGAAAACGGAGTAATCCATAATAGTCTCGCCCGAGGGGCCGAGACCGTCGAGCTGCTTGAGGCCACCGTAGCGGCTGCCCATTCCGGCTGCAAGTATGAAAAGGGTAGGTTTCATTTAGTTATCTTGTTTTATATAGTTTTCAGTTTTATTTCGGTTTGCGGTGCAGAAGTATGATAATCAGCACGTAGTAGTCAAAAAGCACAACCTTGGCGTTGGCGTTGCGCTCCACGTCGCGGCGGGCGCGGTCGGTCTCGCTGAGGAAGTCCTCTACATTGCCATGGTTTATGAAAGGGGCGAAGCGCGTTGAGAACGCCTCTTCCTCGGGAGTAAGTGCCGAAAGCATCGGCACTTTCATGTTGTAGATGAAATTCTCCCGGATCATGCGCGACATGTAGTCGAGAAAGCGGCGTATCTTCTCGCGTCCGAAGGCCGCGGTCTTCTCGCTGAGCTGTCTGAGCCGCGCCACGCGCTTGGCATAGGCGGCGCGCATGATTTCCTGATAAAATTCGAGAAACTCGTCGTTTTCGCCCGAATGAGAGCCGAGTTCGTCGGCGCGGATCAGGCTTCCGCCGCAGAGACGGGCGTATTGCCTCGCTTTCTCCTGCGGGAAATGGTAACGGGCGTTGAGGTATCCGGTAATCTCCGCATCGCTGAGCCGCCCGGTATGTATGCGCTGCACGCGTGAGAAAATCGTGGGTAGCACCTGGAGCTCGTTATTGCTGACCATGATGAAGATGGTTCCCTCGGCCGGCTCCTCGATTACTTTGAGCAGCTTGTTGGCGGTCTCGGCACGCATCCTCTCCGGAAGCCATATGATGAATATCTTGTACTTCGACGAATAGGGAGGGAAAGAGTCGGCGCGTACAATGTCGTCAGCCTCATCCACATATATGGCTGTCTGTGAATTACCGGCCTCTATCAGCTCCAGCCATTTCTCCTCGGGCATGGTGGGATAGTCGCGGAGCATGGTCTGCCAAGGCTCAGCCATATCGGCCGAGACAAGGATTTTCTTTGCCTTGCTTTTGACGATGGGGTAGACGAAATGGAGGTCAGGATGGTTCGTCTCGGCGTGCAGACGGCAGTTCTGACATACTCCGCAAGGCTCGCCGTCGCGTGGGTCAGAGCAATGCAGATACTGGGCATAGGCGCGTGCGAGCAGCATCTTGCCCGAGCCGGATGGCCCCGACAGCATCAGGGCATGTGGAATGTGACCCGACGATACAAGCTCGCGGAGGTTGGTCTTGGCATTTTCATGCCCGGGTATGTCGCTGAATCTCACTTTACCTGTTTTTTAATCACTGTCATGGGCCGGCTTGATTTCAAGCTGGGTGGGGCGCATGACATGCGATGGCATAAATCATTGCAAAATTACGGATTTTTATCTGCATAAGCAATTTTTTGAGTACATTTGCATCATGAAACCAAATGCTCGAACTTCGGGAGAGGGCCGCCTCTCTTTTCTTGGTGCCGTCGCGGCGGCCTATGTGTCGCGTTATGAGGAGATGTCAGACCTCTGTTTTCTGTTCCCGAACAAGCGTGCCGGAACCTTCTTTCTGAAGAGCTTGGCCGAGAGTCTGGGCGACCGGACCATGCTCGCTCCCGATGTGATGGGTGTTTCGGAGTTCATGCAGCGTGTCACAGGCCGCGAGGTGGCTTCGCGCATTGACCTGATATTCCGGCTTTACAAAGTGTACCGAGGTCTGTTGGGACGCACCGGAAGTCTTCAGACCGAGGCAGACCTGCTCGATTTCGACCGCTTCGCTCCATGGGCGGAGACGCTCACGGGTGATTTCAGCGAGGTCGAGAAATATGATGTCGATGCCGCCGCTCTTTTCAAGAATGTGCGTGATTACCGCAGCATCTCCTCCAACTTCCTGACCGAGGAGCAGTGCGATGTGATAGAGCGTTATTTCGGCTACCGTCCGGCCTCTGATAATGTGGAGCGGTTCTGGAACAGCATCGGTCCGGAGGAGGAGCGTTCTCAGCTTAAGCAGAAGTTCGTGGAGCTGTGGAAACTTCTTCCAGAACTCTATGCCGGACTTCTTGAGAATCTTGAGGCCGACGGTCTGGCGTTGCCGGGAACGACATTCCGACGCGCCATGCAGCGAGTGGCGGGCGAGGATTCGGCGGCGCTCCCCTGGAGTAAGGTTGTGGTGGTAGGTTTCAATATGCTCTCCACGACCGAGGCGCGTCTTTTTGCTGACATGCGCGACATGCTTGATGCTGACGGCGAGCCGTACGCCGAGTTTTTCTGGGATGCCACCGGGCCTGTCCTCGGTGCCGGAACAGATGGAGTGAGGAGTCCGGCGGCAATGGCTATGCGTCGTAACATGCGTAATTTCCCGATGCCGGAGTGGGCGGTGCCCTACATGGCTCGGTGTCAGGTTGATTCGATGCCTGAGGTTATCAATGTGGCCGCCGCGCCCTCTAACGTGGCGCAGGTCAAGATTGCTTCGATGAAGGTCGGGGAATGGCTTGAGGAGATTGGTCCGGGACAGATAGCCGACGCACGTGCCGCCGTGGTCATCCCCGACGAGAACCTGCTGCTGCCTCTGATACATTCCCTTCCTACGGAGCTTGAGGCGGTGAACCTCACCATGGGGTATTCGATGCGCTACACGGCCGTGGCGTCGTTCATATATCATTTGCGTCGGCTCCAGAGTCGTCTGCGCAAGTCGGGCGACGTATATGGTTATTATCATGAGGATTTCAGGCTGTTCATGTCGCATCCGCTCGTGCAGATTGTGGCGGGCAGCACCGTGGCCAATGAGATCAATACCGATGTGAGCCGGTTGCATCTGCGCGTGGTCACTCCGGAGTGGCTGCGTGAGCGTTCGGAGAGGGTGGCGGAGATGTTGCGCCCTATTGACCGTCAGGCTACTCCCTCCGAGACTGTGGCATATATCTCGGGTGTGCTCGACATGGTAGATATGGCTCTTGCCGAGGAGGGAGACAATGCGCATGTCATCAATTCCAAGATAGAACGTATGCAGATCTCGTTGTATCAACAGGCATTGTCGCGGCTGTTGGTGAGCGTGGAGACGCATAATGTGTCGATGCGTTACGGCAGCGTGTTCTACTTGGCCGACCGTCTGCTTGCCGGAGAGACTGTTACGTTCGAGGGAGAGCCGCTGGAGGGATTGCAGGTTATGGGTCTGTTGGAGACACGTGCCCTCGACTTCGACCATCTGGTGGTGCTGTCGATGAACGACAAGGTGATGCCTCGCCGTTCGCGTGCGCGCACCTTCATCCCCGATGCCCTGCGGCGCGGTTACGGTATGCCGACATCCGGACAGGCAGAGGAGCTGTATGCCTATTACTTCTACCGCCTGTTGTCGAGGGCGAGAGATGTCACTCTCATATACGACGCCCGTGCAGGCGAGGGTATGCGCAGTGGAGGCAAGTCGCGATTCCTGTTGCAGTTGGCCATGCTTTATGCCCGCGACTCGGTGCGTGAGAAGGTCTATTCTTTCCGTCTCGAATCGTCAGTTGCGAAGCCATCTGGAGTTGCCAAGTCCGCCCGTGTGATGGAACGACTGTCCGATTTTCTCAGACCGGATAGCGGTCGTAACCTGTCGGCTTCGGCATTGATGAATTACTGTCAATGTCAGGTGAAGTTCTATTACAAGAATGTAGTCGGCATCGGTGATGATGTGGAGAGTCCGGATTATATAGATGCGATCACGCAGGGTAATATAGTGCACAGAGCCATGCAGAATCTCTATCTGCCTGAATCATTGCAGAAGAAGTATCTGAAAAGCAGGGTGGTGCTCGATTCTGCGAAATTGACGGATATTGCCGGGGATAAGGAGTTGATTTCGCGGGTGGTGCGCCGTGCGGTGAACCGTGAGCATTTCCATCTGCCTCCTGAAAAGCTCGACCGGGAGCTGACAGGTACGGTCGCCATGGTGGCGGAGCGTCTTGAGGCGATGGTTGAGAATGCGGTGCGTCATGACCTGATGACCGCGCCTGTTGAACTTGTAGGTGCGGAGATAACGGGTACAACGCGTTGGCGTGCGGGTGCGAGTCCGGAGGTGAATTTCAAGTATGCGTTCGACCGTGTTGACGTTGTGGGTGGACGCATGAGGATTGTGGATTACAAGACGGGCAGCGCGCATGTCGATGCCGGTTCGATAGAAGACATATTCAACGGTAGTTATCAGGCCAAGTACATGCTTCAGCTCATGCTCTACGCCCACCTGCTGGAGCAACGCGCAGAAGCCCCCGGTGGAATACGGCTGTCGATATTTGATGTTAACAAGGAGCCGGGTGAGGTGGAGTGCTGTCCGACTCTCGACAAGAAGCGAATCAACGCGCACACCGACATCTCCGCCGAGTTCTTGGCCGGCATGGAGCAGATTCTCTGCGACATCTTCGACGACACCAAACCCTTCGAGCCGGCGCCCGACGAGGCCCAATGCCGCTACTGTACCCTCAAATACCTCTGCGGCCGCGAATAAGGCTTTCGGTGTCAGCTGTTAGATGCTTAGGAGCGAAGATATTCTTCTGCTGACATGACTGGAATTTTGGCAAAAGGGAAGTCTTTAGAGTTGCGGGTGATTATGATATCGCATTCTGCGTCAATGGCTGCTTGATATTGCAATCCGTCTTCAAAATCTGGAACTTGCAACTCAATAGCTCTCCTTATCTGATGTTCCGTATTATGTACAACATGGAACAGATTCAAAACAGTGTTGATATATTTGTAAATATTCTCTGAGGGCTGTTTTCGTATTATATAAGCGAAATTTGCAACTGAGAGATAGCTGATGAAGAATTGATGATTGTTTTGAACTCCCTCTGTCAAGAATTGTTTGCTTATAGGTTTGAATTCATCCCTTATAAGCAGGTCCATGACAAAATTTGTGTCGAGAAAGAATTTTTTCATTTAGACATTATATATTTTGTGCGTTCGTCGTTCAAATCAATCATTGAAGAATTTACGCTTTCGGTCAGTTGACTAAGTGCTTGAATCCAAGCTGTTCTCTTGTCTTCTGTTTCTTTATTTGTGATACTTTCTGTTTTGACTGATGTCTTGAGCACTCCTTTCATATTCTCAATCATGCGCCGAAGCAGATTGCTGTCAGCGTTATTGTCTAATGTAACTACTATTTGTGTCATATTCTTAATGTAAATGGTCCTGGAAGATGACCGTTGTTAACTATTTCGCAAATATACAACAAAAAATCCGAACGTCAAGTTTGTAGTGGAAAATTAGCCCATCAATAGACTATATTTCCCCTTATGGAGTTAATATTTTAACGAAATTGTCCCCTTGAAGAGGATATTTTTTAAGAAATTAGTCCTCTTGAAGGGGAAATTCATGTATGCAGAAAATCGTTTGAGAACTGCCTATGGACGCTCCGTTGGGTTGTGCGGTGGGTAAGGTAGGGAAGTGTGGGTCAGTGGTTGTAGTGGGTCATGGCGAAGTCGGGGCCCGAAAGACAGAAGGCTTTGACGGCGTCGGCGGCTTTTTTCAGGACCTCGGGCATCTTCTCCATCTCTTCGGGCGGGAATTTGCCCAACACAAAGTCTATCTGACCTCCGCGCGGGAAACCGTTGCCGATTCCGAAACGGAGCCGGGCATAGTTCTGCGTGCCAAGCTCGGCGGCAATGTTCTTCAGTCCGTTGTGGCCTGCATCGGAACCCTGCTTGCGCATACGTATCGAACCGAACGGTATGGCCATGTCATCGACAACCACCAAGAGATTCTCCAGCAGCAGCTTCTCGTGGTTCATCCAGTAACGTACGGCCACGCCGCTGAGATTCATGAATGTGGAGGGCTTCAGCAGCATCAGCTCGCAGTTCTTCACACGTACGACCGCCATGTCGCCGTAACGCTTTGACTGGAAAGGCACTCCGGCCTCTCCTGCAATGTAATCGGCAACCATGAATCCGGCATTGTGACGGGTATCGACATACTCGGGACCCATGTTGCCGAGACAGGCTATCAGGTAACGTTTCATATCAGGATCTACAGGTGTTTTGTCCTTTGGCCCGAGGCCAAGGATTTTTCTTAAGAAATTCATGATTTGTTTTGGGTGCTCAGCAAACATCGCGAAGCGATGTCCCTGCATTTCATATGTCCCTGCCTTTCAAGCGGGGAGGAAGATGATAGGGGGAGCTGAGAGGTAATAAAAAGCATCATGCCCCGGAGGGGACATGATGCTGTTGAATGCGGTTTGAGGTGCCTTATGCGTTGTCGGCAGCCTTTGCCATAGCACCACGTGCGGCACGTGTGAGCTGTACGGCGCAGACAACGGCGTTCTTGGCGTTCATCAGCTCAAGACCCTCGAAGTGGAGGTCGCCGACTGCGAGTGACTTGCCGAGACCGAGTGTGTCAACGTTAACCACGAGACGCTCGGGAATTTCGCTGTAGCAAGCTTTAACTTTGAGCTTACGCATGGAGAGCGTGAGCTTACCACCGGCCTTCACACCCTCTGCGTGACCTTCGATCTGAACAGGCACTTCCATTACGATGGGCTTGTCAGGATAAACCTGGAGGAAGTCGATGTGAAGAACAGTGTCTTTCACGGGCTGGAACTGGAGGTCTTTCATGACAGCCTTCACTTCCTCGCCGTTGAGGTTGATGTCAACCTCGAAGATGTCGGGAGTATAGATGAGCTTGCGCACGTCCTCGGCAGCGACAGTGATGTCGGTAGTGATGATACCGCGCTTGTCGTCGAGAGCAACGAGCTTCTGACCCTCTTTGAGAGTGCCGTTGTAGGGGAGTTCAACGATTGCGCCGCCATTGATGACTGCGGGGATTTTACCCTCTTTGCGCAGAGCCTTTACAGACTTTTTGCCGAGCTCAACACGGGGCTGAGCGTTAAGTTTGAATGTCTTCATTGATTTGGATTGATGTGTTACTAAAAATAAGTTTGCTCCGTGCATTAAGCGCGGGGAGCGCGACGCCGCACGGACGCCTACGAATTTCCCATCACACGTTTTTGCCTAAAAGCGGCGCAAAGTTAACGATTTTTCCGCACATTGGCAAATATATGACGGCTCAAATCGCTGTCAAATCCTAAAATCCGGTTATTTCATGCGTTTCAGCAGGTTGTAGGAGGGGAGCACGCCCAGCTCGCCGGCTTTGCTGAGGTCGGCGAAGGCCTGCTGTTTGTTACCCATGCGCAGGTATGTGATGCCTCGGTTGAAGAGTGCCGAGGCGAACTGCGGGTCGGTCTCCAAAGCCTCGCTGTAGCAGCGGAGAGCCGAGGTGTAGTCGCCCGAGTTGTAGTAGATGTTACCCTTGTTGAACCATGCGTAGACCAGACGGGGATTGAGACGCAGGGCGTCGTCGTAGTCTGCGAGAGCCAGCATGGTCATTTTCGGGTCGCCCGATGCCTGACGGGCATAGGCCCGCTCCAGATGTGCCATGGCGAAGTCCGGGTACAGTTCTATGGCTTTTTCAAGAGCGTGTATAGCCGCCTCATAGTCTTTCAGCTGTACCCGCGCCACTCCGAGAGCAAGCCAGTCGGCAGGACGCTCGCTATCCTTGGTCTGCTGGGTGTAGAGGTCGGCGAGGGCGAAAAGGGCATCATAATTGTCGTTTGAAATCTCACCTCCGGCCGGAGTGAGATAGATGGTCTGGCCGATGTAACGCTGACGGTTGAACTCGTCGAGTTCACGGAAATAGTTTGAGGTGGCCTTGAGGGTTACAGGCGAGTCGATATACGACAGCATGTACGACGGTTCGAGGTCAACAGCAATGTCGCGGTCCTGCACGCGTCCTTTTATGCGGTCGTTGTATGCCAACTGTGTATCTGATGCCGATCCGACGGTTACAAGCTGGTTGAAGCGGTCCATCACTTCCTCTTCGGTCTCGTTTTCGTGAGCCATGTCTCCGCTGTTGGCCGTTCCTGCCTGTATGGCCGGACGGTCGAGCGGGTTCTTCTCCGGGTTTGTTACGTAGGCTCGTACTAATTCGTCGCCGATGTGGGCGTTCTGCATTGCGGCCTTCATGTTGCCCATGAGGCGGAATGCCTCGGCCCTGGCGTAGAAGGCGGGATGGAATCGTGGATAACGCTTGTTGATGACATCGAAATTGGCAAGCGCCTCGCGGTATTTCCCCCGCTCCAGATTCACAAGACCGAGATTGTATTGCGCGTGGAAGTTGTCGGGGTCAATTTTCAGCACGCTCTGCAGGTCGGCTGCCGCGCGGTCAAGGTCTTTCACCTCATAGCGGAGCAGGGCGCGGTTGAAGAGCGCCGCCGAGTTGTACGGCTCCAGTTCGAGCGTGTAGTTGTAGTCGGACATCGCACCGAAATAATCGTCGAGATTATAGCGGATGAAAGCCCGGTTCAGATAATAGTCGGCTTCACGCGGTTTAAGGCGGATTGCTTCGTCCATGTCGCCGAGAGCACCCTCCCAGTTCTGTTGTTTTACCTCGATGTCGGCACGCAGCAAATATGGTTGCAGCGAGGTGGCTGAAAGACTGATGGCTTTGCCGATATCTTCGAGGGCGGCCACGGTGTCACCCTCAAGCACCCTCAGCCGTCCGCGGGCTGTGTAGCCATCCTCGAAACGTGGGTAGAGGCGCAGCAGGGTCGAGAACGTCGAGTCTGCTCCGGAGTAACGTTTCAGCTCCGTCTGGGAGACTGCTTTATAGAACAGGAAATATTTGTCCTGCGGGTTATACTGGAGTCCTATGTCGTAGTCTTCAATCGCGAGGGAGTCCTTGCCGAGTGCCTGGCGTGCGAAACCTCGCAGCTTGTACGTCTCGGTCTGGAACTTGTTGCGCTCTATGGCGAGCGTGCAGTCCTCCTCCGCACCGGCGTAATCGTCGAGCGAGAGCTTGGCCATAGCCCTGAGATAATATGGCTCGGCCAAGTACGGTTTTGCTTTGATAGCCTGGTTGAAATACTGTATGGAGAGCATGTAGTCATCCATCGAGAGCACGTTGCGCCCTATGTTCATGACCTGTTCTGCATCGACCTGGGCCGACGCGCCAACAGACACGCCGAGCAATATGAACAGCATGGACAGACGCATAAACAGAGCCTTGAGCGCGATCACACAGGGTCGTGATGAAAAAGAAAACCGTGTTACCATTGTGCGGCAAATATAGCGTTTTTCCCTTGCATGACAAAATCTTTACAATTAAATAAGGTGAAAATGAAATGAAATTGGGAAGTGGCGGTAATTTTTACTACTTTTGCAGAGAATATCCCGGATTTGAATCTGAATTCAATCACACTTTTATGCTTCGTCTTATACCAAATAAAGTTCCTTACCCGATACCGATGCCCAACAACATGGGTATTGTGAGGTATGTGCTCGCATTCGCCGTGATAGTGGCGCATTTCAATACCTTGGTGGGCGGAGATGTGTGGTTTCCGGTCACAAGTTATTCGGCGGTGGGTGGCTTCTTCGCGTTGAGCGGATTCCTGATTTACGGCAGTTTCCTAAAGCATGAGCGTACTTGGCGGTATGTGCGCCAGAGGGCGTTGCGCATTCTTCCGGCCTATTGGGCAACGGTGCTGATTTTTGCTGCCGGTCTTGTGGCGGTGTCCTCGTTGTCTGCGTGGGAGTACTTTACGAGTCCCGGTTTCTGGAAATATCTTGTTGCCAACATCTGCTTCCTGAACTTTATAGAGCCGACGCTCCCCGGAGTTTTCCCCGACTTCGCGCAGCGGGCGGTCAATGTGTCGCTCTGGACCATGAAGGTCGAGTGGATGCTCTATCTCTCGGTTCCGGTTGTGGTTTGGCTTATCCGCAAGATGCGTTGCCGTCCGGTGGTGATGTTCATCGGCATATATGTGGTCTCGATAGCCTACCGGCTTCTTTTCAACTGGCTTTATTACCGCACCGGGAGCGAGATCTACCAGATATTGGGACGTCAGTTTGTAGGACAGCTGATGTATTTCTATACAGGGGTCATCATCTATTATTATTACGACGTTTTCATGCGTTATAAGTGGACTGTACTCGTGTGCGGTCTGGTGCTGATGGCCGTCGGCAGTTGGATACCATATTTCAGTGTGGTGCTTCATCCGCTTGCTTTCAGCTCGCTTGTGATATGGTTCTCGATGGTGGGACGCTGGGGTACGTTCGAGGGGCGGCGCGACAATGTTTCATACAACATGTATCTTGTACACGGCCCGATTCTTCAGTTGGCAGCTTATTTCGACTTATCCTCCCTGCTCGGCATGTGGGGTTGTTTCCTTATATCACTTTTAGTGATAATCCTCCTTTCGTTAGCCATCAACGTCTGCGTCGAGAAACCGATTCAGCACCGCTTTCGCCGCTGAAATGGCGGATAACTCAGATTTTGTCACATTGCAAATGAAAAGCCTTGCGGGGAGTGCCGTCTTCAACGTATATTATGCCGCAAAAAGCGAATCCCCGTTTTGCAATCCAGCCGAGCATCGGCGCATTATCTGCATGGGTGTCAATACGCACATTAACACCCGCATTCCTGCAAAAGTCAAGGGTGAAATCGGCAATACCCTTGGAGCCGTGGGCTGCAGCTATGCGATGTATGGTGCCATATGGCTTGTTGTCAGGCCAGGCTCCATCAATCACAGAATAATTTGGCTCTTCGCCGATGATGAAAGTAAAGACACCGATTATCCGGTTATCAGATTCGATAACATAACTGCTGGCCTTCCGGATGTCGTCAAGAATCACATTCCGCGAAGGGTAACCGTTCACCCACTGCGAGGCGTTGCCTGATTGGCGCATCCGCATCCGTGCATAATCATAAATGGACATGACCGTATCCAAATCAGACACCACAGTATGTCTGACCTTGACCCCGGCCCGAACCTCCCGGCAGATAAATGATTTATTCATCGGTCTATTAGATTGGTGACGATGCGAAGTTAGCGAATTTCTCCAACTCTACAAAATCTCAATACCGACACGGTACATTTTTGTCTGACTGAAGATATTTGTTTTTGATAAAGTAGAAACCATAGTCGGGAACGGGGCGTTATCTTTGTGGATGCGGGTTGCAGAGCGGGGTCTGAGGTTATGGTCTCGGGCTGTGCATCGAAAGTCTCTGAAGATGCGCGTCATTTGAAAAAAAACACATAAGGTTATGGAAAAGGTTGTTATTATCGGGGGTGGGTTTGCAGGTCTGAATCTCTGCAAGCATCTCGATTCTAAGAAATATGAAGTTTGTCTGGTCGACAGGAACAATTTCCATTGTTTCCCACCGCTGTTCTACCAGATTGCTTCGTCAGGTCTGGTACCTGCAAATATATGCTTCCCGTTCCGCCGGGAGTTCAAGAAGATGCCGAACGCCTCTTACCACATGGGGCATGTCAAGGGCATAAACCTTGAGGCAAAGACTGTCACCACGAGCTATGAAGTGATTCATTACGACAAGCTTGTACTGGCCGCCGGGTCTACGAATAATTACTTCGGCATGGCTAACCTCAATGAGGAGACATACGGCATAAAGACCGTGGCCGAAGCCTCGCATACGCGCGACGAGATTCTTGACCGCTTCGAGCGCGGAGCCATCTGCAAAGATAAGACGCGTCGCCGTCAGCTGCTCAGTTTCCTTGTTGTCGGCGGCGGACCGTCGGGAGTGGAGATTGCCGGTGCCCTCGGAGAGATGAAGAAATATATACTCAAGAAGGAATACCCGGAGCTTGAACCCGATGACGTGACAATCACTCTTGTCGAAGGTACTTCAAAGCTGCTCGGGGCAATGAGTGAGAAAGCGCAGCGCAAAGCCTTGGAAGGTCTGCGTGAGCTGATGGTCAACGTGCGTCTCGACACGATGATGAAAGGCTATGAGGACAAATATGTCACATTCGCCGACGGACATCGCGAGTATTACGAGACGCTGATATGGACGGCCGGTGTGAAGGGCGAGCCTATGCCCGGAATGCCTAAGGAGACCGTTGGACCGGGCGGAAGAATAATAGTGGATGAGTACAACCGCGTGAAGGGTTATGAGGACTCGCTCTACGCAGTCGGTGATATAGCCCTCATGATATGTGACGGCTATCCCAAAGGTCATCCGCAGATGGCCCAGCCGGCCATACAGCAGGCCCGCAACCTCGCCCGGAATCTTAACGGAGACTCGTTCACAAGCAAGTTTGTCTACAAAAACAAAGGCTCTATGGCTACAATCGGAAAGAACAAGGCGGTGGCCGACATTGCCGGTACGTCGTTCGGCGGTTTCTTTGCATGGCTGATATGGATGATTATTCATCTGATTTCCATATTGGGTATGCGCAACAAGCTGTCGGTACTCGTCAACTGGTTCTGGAACTACATGTTCTACAGCACTTCGCTGCGTCTGTTGCTGCGACCTACCAAGTTCCCGCGCCGACGACATTGGGGTGATTAGCAAACGTGATTAAACTTTTGGCGAATGCACCACTCAAACAAAGGTAACATAAATGAAAATTCACTCAGTTATGAATAGAAGACACATATTGAGGGCAGTTCCAGCCTTGGCATTGGCTCTGCTGATGTCGAGCTGTGGAATATTCAGCAAGAACACTGCGAAAATAGATCCTGTCATGCCGCAGGACCGTGAGAATATCGAGAAGAAGAAAGACCTCAAGACCTATACTCCTGAGGAGATAAAGAAGGGTGTGGTGAAAGGCGACTGGGCAATCGAGACGGTTCTCGGCAAGAAGGCGGTGGGCGAGAAGGCTCCGTTCATCAAGTTCGTGCCTTCGGAGAAGCGTGTCTACGGTAACAATGGCTGTAATGTGCTGAACGGTACCTATGCCTATAATCCCAACGACTCCACGATCAGTTTCGACAACGTGGCCGTCACCATGATGATGTGCGCCAAGGAGGGAATAACCGATTATGAGATCAACACCGCTCTCGGTTCCACGAAATACTATACATGGCGAGTGGAGGGAACGGATTATTACCTCACTTTCTACGACGAGACACATAAGGAAGTCATGACTCTCATGCACCAGAATTTCGAGTTTCTGAACGGCACATGGCGCGTTACCAAAATCAATGACAAGGCAGTCAATGTAGAGGACATGAAGATGGTCATCGATGTTGATGAAGGTAAGTTGCACGGCAATACCGGCTGCAACATCATGAACGGCCAGCTTGAGATTGACATGGAGCAGCCGAACTCGATATCGTTCAGCGCTATCGCCACAACACGCATGATGTGTCCGGATGCCGAATATGAGACGGCTTTTATCGTGGCTCTTGAGGAAGTGACAGCAGCTCGCCCGGTGTCGTTCTCGGAGGTGGTGCTTTATGATTCACAGCAGAAACCGGTGCTGACACTTGTCCGCACCAGCGACAAGGATTGATCATGGCGCAGGATGAGAGAATAGATAAATGGCTGTGGGCCATGCGTGTGTTCAAGACAAGGAGCATAGCCACCGACGCGTGCAAGAAAGGACGTGTCATGATGGGAGGCGTGGCCGTGAAGCCGTCGCGCACGGTCAAGGTCGGTGATGTGGTTGATGTCCGTAAGCCGCCGATTACCTATACCTTCCGTGTAAAGGCGTTGGCTCCCAATCGACTCGGTGCCAAACTCGTGCCTGATTATCTGGAGAACATCACCCCGCAGTCGCAATACGAGCTGCTGGAGATGACGCGCATATCCGGCTTTGTTGACCGCCGCAAAGGTCTCGGTCGTCCCACCAAGCGCGACTCACGCGAGATGACCCGTTTCCGCGAGGACACCTACGCCGACACCTACTACCTCGACTTCGAGGACGACTTCGACGACCTCGACGACGAATAGCCAACCCACATTTTTACGTAAGTATAGCAATAGTAAGCACAGCAATAAACGAGGCGACCTCAGGAGGGTCGCCTCGTTTATTGCTATCACCGTTGGGTCGGATTTGGAAATTCGCGGATTATGTTATATCTTTGTCATTCGGTCGGAGCCTTCAAGAAACCACGGTTCGGGCCGGTGATTGGCGTATGGTGATTTTTAAGCTGATAAGGGTAAGACAATGGGTCAAGAACCTGTTTGTTTTCCTCCCTCTGATTTTCGGCGGCAAGCTGCTGTCGGAGTCGGGTGTGTGGCATGGTCTGGCAGCCTTTATCTGCTTTTCGTTTGCAGCTTCTTCAATATATGTGCTCAACGATATCGCTGACCGCGAATCAGACCGTCAGCATCCCTTGAAGCGTAACCGACCGATCGCTTCCGGAAAAGTTACGGTCGCTTCGGCCGGAATCATATCGGTATTGCTTGCTTTAGTAGCTCTCGCCGGCAGCGCAGTACTGTTGCCCGAATCACCCGGAGTGCTCTGGATTATCGCCGCCTATATTGGTCTGAATTTACTGTATTCCTACTGGCTTAAGCATTTCGCGATAATCGATGTGATGGTTATAGCTGTCGGATTCGTGCTCAGGGTAATGGCTGGTGGTGCAGCCTGTGATATTCCTGTGTCGCCATGGCTGACGGTCATGGTGTTCATGTTGACTCTCTTCATAGCGTTTGCCAAGCGTCGCGATGATCTCGTGAAGATTAGTTCCGGCAAGAAGATTTCGCGCCGTTCGGTGGCCGGCTATACACTCGGTTTCATAGACCAGACGATGTCGCTGCTTGCTTCGGCCATGATTGTGGCATATATAATCTACACACTCCAGCCGGATGTCGAGGCACGCTTTGATTCCAAATATGTGTACCTGACCACAATATTTGTGATTGCCGGTATTCTGCGCTACATGCAGATTGCGATTGTCATGAAAGATTCAGGGCAGCCGACAGAAAAGATATACCGCGATCCGTTTCTATTGGGATGCGTGATTTGCTGGATCCTCAGTTTCATCTTCATAATATATTGTTGAGATGGAACCGGACAGGAAGAAATACACCTTTTTCGATTTTGACGGAACGCTCACGCGGCGTGACTCGCTGATAGGATTCATAATACATGTGCATGGTGTGGCAGGTCTGTTGCGCGCGCTTGCTGCCGCTGCGCCGGCGATATTGTTGTGGAAAGCGGGTCTCCGGTCAGGAGACAGCGCGAAGCTGCGCCTGTTCCGAGCCGCCTTCAGAGGAATGTCTCTTGCCGACTTCCGCCGGGCAGGCGAATCATATGCCCGGAAGATTGAGGGTATAACGCGCACGGATACAGTAGCCGCTCTCGGTCACGCCGTGCGGCAGGGTGAAGAAGTGGCTATTGTCTCGGCCAGCTGCGGCGATTGGATACGCCCCTGGGCCGAAGGTCATGGAGTGAGGCGTGTCATAGCCACAGAGGTTGAGGTCGATGCCGACGGATTCCTGACAGGAGCTTTCTCCACCCCTAATTGCAGGGGGCCGGAGAAAGTCAGAAGAATCCTCGCTGAGTTTCCGCAACTTGGTGAGGACAGAACGCACGCTGAGGTGACAGCGTTCGGCGACAGCAGTGGTGATGACGAGATGCTTGGTTTTGCAGACCGGGGAATCCGGATATGAAGCCGGTAATAATTATTCCGGGAACTAATGATAATTTTAACAACAACATAAATATTACATGAAGAAAACAATCTTTTTCGGAGCTTTGGCGGGTGTGCTGACTTTGACAGCCGGGCAGGCTGAGGCCTGTACAAACCTTATCGCTGCCAAAGGAGCGACAACCGACGGCTCGGTCATGATGACCTATTCGGCCGACTCGCACAATCTTTACGGTTTCCTGCATCACAGCCCTGCGGCAAAACATGCCAAGGGCGACATGCGCAAGATTATAGAATGGGATACCAACAAGCCGCTCGGCGAGATTCCCGAGGTGGCTGAGACATACAACGTTATTGGCAATATGAACGAGCATCAGGTAGTGATCGGTGAATCGACCTGGGGTGGCCGCGAGGAACTTGTGGACACTACCGGCAATTCAGTCATGGATTACGGTTCGTTGATATATGTGGCCCTCGAACGTTCCAAGACCGCACGCGAGGCTCTTGACGTGATGACAGACCTCGTGGCAAAGCATGGCTACGCTTCTTCGGGCGAGTCGTTCACCATCGCCGACAAGAATGAGGTGTGGGTGCTTGAGATGATTGGCAAAGGAGTTGAGAAGGGTGCCGTGTGGATTGCGGTACGCATTCCCGACAACGCCATCACCGGCCATGCCAACGAACCCCGCATACGTAAGGTCAACCTGAAGGACAAGGAGAACGTGCGCTATTCAAAAGACATGATCTCCTTCGCACGCAAGCGCGGATATTTCAACGGCAAGGATGAGGATTTCTCTTTTGCCGATGCCTACGAGGTTCATTCCCCTTCCACACGCCGTGGTTGTGATGCCCGTGTATGGAGCTACTTCCGCCGCTTCAACAAGGATGCAGACAAATATTTCGCATGGTGCAACGGTGACTCCGACGAACCGATGCCTCTCTACATCATTCCCGACGAGAAAGTATCGCTCACAGCTCTTCAGGATGCCATGCGCGACGTATATCAGGGCACGCCGTTCGAGATGACATCCGATATCGGTGCCGGTCCGTACCACGTTCCTTATCGCTGGCGTCCCATGGAATATGAAGTTGACGGCAAGAAATACTGCATGGAGCGTGCAATCGCCACACAGCAGACCGGCTGGAGCTATGTCAGTCAGAGCCGCGACTGGCTTCCCGACGCAGTGGGTGGCGCTCTCTGGTTCGGAACCGACGATACCAACACATCTGTCTACATGCCTATCTACTGCGGAGTGACCGAGGTTCCCGCACAGCTTGCCGAGGGTGACATCAACACACTCTCGCTCGATGCCAACTTCTGGGTGAACAACATAGTGGCCAATCAGGCTTATTACCGTTACGACCAGATGATTCCCGATATCCGCAAGGTGCAGTCGCGTCTTGAGTCAGGTTTCATCAATTCGCGCCCGGAGGTGGAGAAGAAGCTCGTTGATATTGTCAACAGCGGTGATATGGATGCCTACCGCAACGCTGTCAATGCAGAGGCTGCGGCGGTTGCTAAAGATGCTACGGATTCGTACCGCGACCTGGCCGGATACCTCTTCGTCAAGAACATGGATGGAAATGTGAAGAAGACCGATGCCGACGGCAACTTCATGAGAACAGAGTATGGTATACCTGCTTATCCCACCTTCCCCGGGTACGACAAGAAATATTACGAGAATATCGTGAAGGAGACGGGCGACCATTTCCTGATTAAAGAATAAAACCGGACAGCGATGTTTGACAACCAACCTAAAGGGCTATATGTCCTCGCCCTCGCCAACACCGGCGAGCGGTTCGGCTACTACACCATGCTGGCAATCTTCCTGTTCTTCCTTCAGGCGAAGTTCGGGTTTGATTCCACCTGGACAGGCCAGATTTTCTCGATTTTCCTCGCACTTGTCTATTTTATGCCTCTTGTGGGCGGTTGGGTAGCCGACAAGTGGAGTTTCTCGAAATGCGTGGTGAGCGGTATGGCCGTGATGTTCATCGGCTACGCACTGATGACGGCTCCGACTCCGGTGCGTTCCAACACATCGGTGATGATTCTTTTCGCGGCGTTGCTGCTTATCAGTGCCGGAACGGGTCTCTTCAAGGGTAACCTCCAGGTGATGGTCGGTGACCTTTACAACGACCCACGCTATAGTTCTCGCCGTGACTCGGCATTCTCATTGTTCTACATGGCGATAAACCTCGGTTCGATGTTCGCACCGGGTGCAGCTATCGCGCTTAAGAACTACGGTCTGTCCCGGGCCGGATTTCTTACCAACGACCCGATGGCCGCGACGGTCAGCAACTGGTGTCTTGATACCGACGGGTTCACAGCGATGCCTGCCGCAGGTTCCGACCAGCTTAAGTCGATGACCGATTTCGCGATAGACAAGGGTATGGCCGAGGGCGGCAACGTAGCCGAGTTCCTCAGCGGATACCTCTCTACGTTTGCCTCTGAATGTGGGATGGCCGGAGCAGATATATCGCAGTTTGCAACCGACTATATCACGGCGTTCTCAGCAGGATGCTCATATGCATTCGGACTGGCATGTATCTCTCTTGTGGTCAGCTTCCTGATTTACTTCCTTGGTCGCCGTACATATGCCCATATCGTCACCGGCAAGAACAAGCCTGCGGCCAAGGGTGAGCAGGCTACCGCAGCTCCTGTTGCCGAGCTTACCCCGGCCCAGACCAAGCAGCGCGTCGTGGCTCTGCTTCTCGTCTTTGCCGTGGTGATATTCTTCTGGATGGTGTTCCATCAGAACGGACAGACACTCACCGAGTTTGCCAAGAGCTGTACCGCACCTTCCGCATCAGGCTGGACACGTATCGGCTTCAATCTCTGGGCTCTTGTTTCGATAGCCGTCGGGGTCTACGCGTTGTTCAGCCTCGTGCAGAGCAAGGCAGCCAAGACCAAGGTCATCAGTAGCGTTATACTCGCTGCCGTGGCAGGAATATTGATTTACATCTATTCTGCTACACCCGAAGTAGTCACAGGCATAGACCCGGCCGCATATCAGCAGTTCAATCCTTTCTTCGTGGTTGCTCTCACGCCCGTGTCGCTCGCCTTCTTCACATGGCTGGCCAAGCGTGGTAAAGAGCCGTCTGCTCCGCGCAAGATTGGCTACGGTATGGTTCTCGCCGGACTCGCCTATGGTGTGATGGTAATCGCCTCGCTCGGCCTAGTGGGTACGAATGGAGCCATGTCGCCCGACTGGCTCATCTCGACCTACCTTCTTCTGACTCTCGCCGAGTTGCTGCTCTCGCCGATGGGCATATCGTTTGTGAGCAAGGTTGCTCCTCCCAAGCTCAAAGGTGCGATGATGGGCGGTTGGTTTGCAGCCACTGCAATAGGCAACTATCTTGTGTCGATACCCATGATGCTCTGGGGCAAGATTCCGGTATGGAGCATCTGGGCGATACTCATCGGGCTCTGTCTGCTGTCGGCCGCGTTCATCTTCTCAATCATGAAGAAACTCGAAGCCGCGACCGCCGACACCGAACCGACACCTCTCGCCGAACAGGCCGCTGCCGAGGCCATCGCCGCCGAAGCGGAGGAATAATCGGCCCGAACCTACCTGCACCCGAACCCAAAGTTTGGTTCAAATACTACCGCCGTGCCTCCATACGGAAGCGCGGCGGTGATTTTTGTGCTAAATTCATTGGTTTGCTTATAAGGTTGAAAAATATCGTTTACATTTGCAGCATGATTCGGATAGAATCATGGACATGCTTTTTGGTTTAGAGATGCTGACTCTTTGTAGTCCGGCTCCTCTAAACGCTCGATTTCAATATGAACAGCCATTGCTGTGCCCTTTCGGCTGGCATGGGTGTAGATATCGAAATCGTTTTTTTATCTCTAAACTTAAAAAGGGTGCCACCATCGAGATGGGGCGCCGCCCGTTTGTCGACGTAAAGCTCGCCCCCTGAGAGGGGCGAGCTGGAATTGAGGTAAGGGTCAGCGGCGGATTTTGCGGCGGGTTGTGCCGGCTTCTATTATGTATATGCCGGGGGTGGCTGCGCGGAGGTCTATTTCGTCGCCGTGGCCGCTGAGCAGCATCAGACCGGATGTGGTGTAGACACGCCAGCCGGTTTCGCCGGTAAGGATTATATGGCCTCCCTCGTTGGCTGCAATCTCGATGTCTGTCTCCGATTCTGTCAGGTTAACGCCGGTATATGTGTATTCGTAGGTGGTGGTCATCGGGTTGTTTGATACCGTGTAGCTGACAGTTACGTTCATGTTCCTGTCGGAAATCACGGCATCTTCCGCCACCCACTTCCCATCGGTCAGCACGGCTTCAACACCCTCGATTGTCACTCCCTTTATCTTTACCTCGGGCATGAGCGATGTGACCTCCACGGCTTTCTCCTCGGGATAGGTGGCATAGTAATACATCTCCTCGACCGGCGATGTGGTGACACCCCGGTAAATCGAGCCGTAACGTCCCGGTGCGCAGACGCGCTGCCAGCCTGAGCCGATGTCCTGCCCCGGTGTCTCCATCGACATATATAGCGAGACGTTGTCCATGCGGTAATCTTTCTGTCTCCTGATGTCTGACACTTTCGGGTTGTTGATTATGACCTGCGCATTGTCAGGCAGGAAAGTTATGCCTGTGTAGGTGACGACAGATCTGTCATTGGCCGGGTAGTATATCCGCATCAGATTCGGGCAGTCCATGAACGCGGTCGTAGCGAACCACTCGGTGCCGCGCATCGAAACCGCTGTCAGGCCGCTGCGTGCGAACGCATATGAATAGATGTCCTCGGTGTTGTCCTTGAGTTCAAGTTTCGCAAGTTTCTTGCAGTCGGCAAAACAGCCCTCCGGAATGTCAACAAGAGTTGTCGGCCAGCGCACGATAGTAAGACCGGATCCGGCAAACTGATAACCCTGTTTGTTTAGGCCCTTCACGTTTACAAAAGAGAAGCTTTCAAGAGATTCGCAGCCATAGAAAACTTTGACCGGAAGCTCCTCGATTTTTGCTTTCGGATCGATTGTGAACGTACTGAGGCTGCGGCAGCCGTTGAACGCGTTATGCCAGAAGTCGATTGACTTCAGCCCTTCGGGTGTCTCGACTGATTCAAGCGACTCACATCCGCGGAAAGCACTCTCATATATTGTGAGTGTGGCATCTGATTCCATTCCAATGCGGATGCTCTTCAGATTGCGGCAGTCGTAGAAGGCCATCATGCCAATTACCTCAGGCGCTTCACCCTTGAAATTGATTGTCTCGACACTCGAACCCATGAACATGTATTTACCGGCTATGCCTTTCAGCTTGTCAGACCAGGATATTGTCTTCACATTTGAGCTGCAGAAGGCACCGGAGGACACACTGGTCAGCGTGCCCGACACTGCGAACTTGTCATATTCCACACCCGGCAGAAGTGCTACGAGTCCTTTGCGGTAGTAAACTGCGCCGTCGTCGCCGATGGAATACTTATTGTGTGATGAACAGTCAATGCTCTCGATGGTGTGGTTGTCATACTGCCATCCCGGTTCAAGTATCTGCGACCCTGACAAAAAGAGTTTGCGCACATACTTGTTAGAGGCGAAAGCGCCCATGCATATGCTCTCAAGTGAAACCGGAAGAGCAAAAGACACATCTGTACGACCCGAGGGATAGCGGAATAGTTCCCAGCGGTCTTCATCATAAGAAACGGCCTTGCACAGCAGACCATCCATTGACTTGAAGTGCCGGGACCCGGCTTTGACTTTATATTCCTTGATATTGGGGCAGCCGACAAATTCGTTCGAGCCGAGTATGCGGAGCGATGCCGGGAGGGTGACCGAGGTTATTCCCTCGCAATTGTATATCACCGGGTCGTCGCCCTCATGTTGGGTGAAGTCGAACCAGCCGAGGCCGACAACCTCTACCTGTTCTCCCTCATATTCCACATAGTCGGGTATGACGAGAGCACCGGTGGGATTGTATCCCTCGCGAAGACCTTGTACAACGGCCTGAGGGCCGTCGTAGCCTACAAAATACGTAATAGAGTAATCGAAATCGCCGATTACGACTGCCGAAGCGTGCGGAGCACAGAAGAGCGACATGGCAGCGGCAAAAAATGCAAGTAACGTTTTCTTCATAAAGTTTTCGGTTTGTTATGGAACCGCTGAAGCGAATTATCAGTAGGCGGATTCCTTGGCCGCAAAGTTAGGAATAGTCGCCGAAATAGTGAATTAACCGGTATCTACATACTGTCTACCGCTTGAAATCTTATGGTTAGACGCATGTGTAGATGTTCTGTAGACGGTGGTAAACCTGCCGTAGATTGCAAGATTACTTCCGATTTGCTAATTTTGCAGCCTGTGAAATCAATATCTACACTTCTTTCTTTTGCCGTGGTGCTGTTGTGCTCCATTATTCCGGTGGCGTGCGGACGTGATTCCCGTCATGTGAGTCCGACCGGATGGGCGACTATAGGCGAGCCTTTCGATTCGCTGTCGCGCAAACTTGAACTTTCGCTTATAGTCGATACCGACCTTGACACTCTGTCGGCACTTGCCGGACGGTTCGCCGACGCCGCATCGCGTCCCGGAGTTGCTGCTGAGGCTGTGCGGCGCAATCATTTCTGGCAGGCGCGTGTGGCCTCGCGGAGAGATGACCGTAACCGTAGTGAGCGAGAGATGCAGCTTGCAACCGGAGGAAAGGATGATGCCGAGAAGGAATACATAAACCGTCGTGTCGGTTGGCTGCGTGAGGATATGGGTGAGTATTCCCGTCTCGAATGGTACCGGCATCTTGTAGAGGAAGTGGAGTACTATTCCCGTCGGAGCGATTATGTCATGCTCTATGCCCGATATGTTGACCTGACCAATCTTATGCGCGATGTCGGATACCGTACACGTGCGCTGACATATCTCGCGCTTGCCGACTCATGTGCCTCTAAAATCGGCGGCTACATCCATTTCCCAGGTCCGGTCATAAACCACGCCTGCGTGCTGTATGACCTCGGAAAGAAAGAAGAGGCTGGCAGGATATTCCGACAGCTTGAGGCTGATTCGGCTGCCATGGCCGACGAGGACATATACGCCCTCGTAAACTACAATATGTTCGTCCTTCACAATGACACGGCGGCGTTGCACAGGGCATACCTCAATCTGCATGATACGCCCGAACGGCTCAACCTGTTCCCGGTTGTGGCGGCGCAGATGGCAAAGGTCGCTGCCGGAAAGGGTGATCTTACAGGTGCACGCACATATGCTTCGGAAGCGGAGTCGGTAGCCGGTGACATAAGACAGAGCTACCATCTGCTCCTTGTGCTGGAGGCAATAGCGGAGATTAATGACAGAGGCAGCGACAAGGATATGGCTGTCAAGGCGTGGCGTGAATATGCCCTTGCAGCAGACTCGATAAGACGGGCGTTGGCCGACAACGAGGTTGTCAGCCAGGAGGCGATGGCCCAGATTCAGCAGGTTGAGTCGGAGATGGCGGAGCGTGCCGAGTGCAGACGACGTAATCTGTGGTTGGGTGGGGTGGTAGCGACTCTTCTTGTGGTGTCGCTTACGGTATTTATGGTACGCCGTGTCAGACGGGCTAACCAGCGTCGGCGCGAGGCTGAGAAAAGGAACGACGAGGCCAACCGCAGGAATGTAGCGATGCAGGTCGCGTCAGACCGTAAGGAGCAGGCGCTTTCCGAGGCCATGCGACAGGTCATGACCCTGGAGGAGAAAGGAGTGATGCACAGCGGCGACAGCCGGAATCTCATGCGCATGTTGAAAGAAGCCGAGACGGGTGGTGGAAGCGGTGCGTTCCTTGAGCTTTTCGCCGAGGTGAGCCCCGGATTCATCGACAGATTGCGCGAGCTTTGCCCCACCATAAGTGACGCGGCGATAAGATTGGCATGTTACACGGTTATGGGACTCGATACCAAGGAGATTGCAACCACTATGAACGTGCGCCCCGAAAGTGTGCGTCAGGCCCGCTGGCGACTGCGCAGCCAACTCGGCATGAATGGCACAGAAGATCTTTCCGCGTCGCTCCGCAAGCTGATGGTATAAGGATAGGACTCATAGCCGGGTGGATTAATGGGAGTGGCTCAATTTCCGAATACTTCTGCAAGAACCGCCGGTGATTTAAGCGTGGCCAGTCCGGGGAAGTGGAGGGAATAATAGTTTAGAAGTCCGCGAAGCAGCTCACGTCGTTCCGAAGCGTTGAATCTGTATACTCCGCTTGTGCGCAGATTCAGCCGTGACAACAGTGGAAGGATGCGTGCCTGAGCCGGAGTAAGCACATTCCGGTGGGGTGGAGGAAATATCGACATCGTGCCCCCCTGCATGTCAAACCAGCTGTCATCACTCCATTCGGTCAGGTCGGGACGTATGCCCGCAAAACTGAGGAAGTCGATCAGAAACGCTATATGGAAGTTGGCTATGCCCTTGCGGCATGAGTCGAGTTGTGCAACGGCACGTACAACAAACTCCCATACATGGCGGTCGGGAGGCGATTCCCGCAGGTAAGCGTTGAGAAATTCAGCTAAAAAAATTCCCACGGCACTTTTGACGGGATTGAAATAGAGGTCCTTCCATAGCACCTCGCGCGCGAATTTGCCGAGAAACTGCAAGTCGCGAGTGTGGTTGAAGTTGATGTCGGCCGATATGACCGAGAGGGGCATGAGGGCCGCGTTGCGTAAGCGGGCGGTCTTGCCACTGCCGGTCGATGAAAGGAGCGCGACGCGGCCGTGGTCGCGCGTGAAAAGCGTCACCACATTGTGCCGGTCGGAATGTCTCACGACATCGGTCACTATACCTATCACTTTCTCTATGGCCATATGTCTGCAAAATTAGCAAATAAACCCGACGCGGGCAATATTTTAGGCTTTAGGTTTTAGGTTTTAGGCGTTAGATTTAGGTTTTAGGCGAGGGATGGTTTATAGAATAAGCATCAGATTTCAAGCTGTAAGCAGGTCTTGAAATCTGATGCCTTATTCTTATGTTTTTGTCTGATATGTAGGTCTCAGGTCTAAAGCCTAAAATCTAACGCCTAAAGCCTAAAGCCTAAAGCCTGACGCCTAAACATTGTCTTCTTCGCGCTGGAAGTGCTGGTAGGGGTGGGCACATGCCGGGCACTTCTCGGGAGGTGTGGTGCCTTCGTAGATGTAGCCGCACACGAGACACTGCCATTTGATTTTCTTCGGGCTCTTCCAGACGGTGCCCTTCTCGATGCGCTCGATCATTTTCTCGAAACGTTCGCGGTGATGTTCCTCGACTCTGGCGATTGCACGGAAACGGTCTGCGATCTCGGTGAATCCTTCCTCCTCGGCAACCTTGGCCGATTCTGTATACTGTTCCACACCTTCCACTCTTTCCTCCTCGGCAGCAACCTTCAGGTTGTCTACAGTCTTGCCGATAACGCCGGCATCAACGCCGATCGGGTCTGTCTTGCATCCCCCTTCGTTGAGGAATTTCAGGAATATCTTGGCGTGATGAAGCTCATTGGCTGCTGTCTCGTTCAGTATGTTGGCATACTGATAGTAGAATTCTTTCTGCGCTGCCTGGGCGAAGAATGTGTAACGTGTGTAGGCGCATGACTCCGACACATATGCGTTGGCGAGATTTATCTGTGTGCGTGTGCCTACGAGGCTTTTCTGTGTTGACATAATATTACTCTTCAATAAGGTTAAAAGATCAGTAGACGCGAATTGCCTGAATTTGCCCGAATTTTAACATTTGAACGTAAAATTCCGCGATCCGCGCTTTCATTAGTTTAAACATTTGGCGTGCGGAATTGTTTGAAATTCTCGGGCGATTGCGTCTAAATACCTGATTAGGAATAAAATAAAAAGTCTACCCCTTTTCCCAAAGAGATAGACCGAAACCTTAATCTTAATTTAATACTATGAAAAACACACTGCAAATATACGGAAAAACGACCGTATAAATTGTGTGAAAAATATACAAAATTTGAGATTTAACATTATTTAATAGATTTATACAGATTTATACTCTTTGAAATGTGTGCATAATTTTGCCGTCTGCCTCATTTTCAATATTTTTGCAGGTGATGGAGATGTTATATCAGTACATATGGAAATATGGTCTCGCGGGTACAGATTTGCGCACTATCGACGGGCGCAGGATTGAGGTATTGCGTCCAGGCCGTCATAATTCGGATGCCGGGCCGGACTTCACCGGTGCCCGGTTGCGGATAGATGGTGTGGAATGGGGCGGCAACGTCGAGGTGCATGTGCGGGCGTCCGACTGGTTCCGCCATCACCATGAGGAAGACACGGCATATTCCAATGTAATTCTCCATGTGGTGGGTATAAGCGATACGCGTGTGCCCGATGGCCGAGGCAGTCATATACCGCAGACTCTGATAACCTTCCCTGAATCGTTTATACGCCTTTACGGACGGCTGGCTGAGAAAATAAAAGCAGTGACATGCGAGGATATGTTGGGCGCGTTGCCTCCGCTGGTGGTATCCGATTGGCTCGGCACGCTGACTGTGGAGCGTATGCAGGTTAAGGCGCGCCGCATAACCGATACGTATGAATTGCTCGGGCATGACTGGGAATGGACCTGCTTCGCGGCACTCGCACGTGCGCTGGGCTTTGGTCTCAACAGTGAGCCTCTGGAGATGCTGGCGCGCATGGTACCCCCGCGTCTGCTCTCGAAGCATTCCGACAATATGCAGCAGCTGGAGGCTTTGCTGATGGGACAGGCAGGGTTGCTTGACCCGGCGGTCAATATATACGACACCTATTATCAGAACCTGTGTCGAGAGTATATGTTCCTCTCCCGGAAATATCAGTTGCGGCCCATGAGGCGCGACATGTGGAAGTTCTCTCGCACTCGGCCACAGAATTTTCCAACCCGTAGAATAGCCATACTTGCGCGTGCGGCAGCCGATGGATTCTCTTTGCTGTCCCGGATCACGTCGCGCTCTTTCGGTGAGGAAGAGGCACGTGAGCTGTTCGGATGGCATCTCGACGGCTACTGGCTTGAGCACTTTGACTTCGGTGTGCCGGGCACACGGCTGCCGTCAGCGTTGTCAAGAAACAACATTGACCTGCTGCTCATAAATTTTGTGGCACCGTTGCTATACGCATATGGCACCGTCAGGAGTGATCCGGAGGTGGCGGAGCGTGGATTAGACCTATGGTATGGACTCGATGCCGAGAACAACGGTATTATCAGGCAGTGGCGGGCGGCCGGATTGCCGGCGGCTTGCGCGGCCGACTCGCAGGCGATGCTGCAGCTGCGCAACGAGTATTGTGAGCGGCACCGATGCCTCGAATGCCGGTTCGGTCACGCGCTCCTGCGCCGCGAGTCGCGTGCTGTCAAAAGTGTGTACATGACCGGAAAGCCGCAGGAAGGAGTCCTGTTTTGACAATCCTGAGCCGGATATGTGCGGCTAAGTGTGATTATTGCATGATTATTTCACCCGAATGGTGAGTTATTTGTTAATAGTTTATTAACTTTGTAAAATAATTCGGCGGATGCGTGTCGTTGACACGCACCGTGACCATATGCCTATGAACCGCAATGACAGAAGACCCTCTTTCAGAGAGGATAGAATATTGACTTTCACCAACCGTGGCGAGGAATCTCGTCAGCTGATGGAGTTCATATTGGCGTCGATGCCTGACGCCAAGCGCAATGATGTGAAAAAGTGGCTCCGCTACGGACATCTCATGGTGGCCGGGGTGGTCAGAAAGGTTTTTGACGCGCCTGTGTCACCAGGTGCTGAGGTTGCTCTCAATCTGACACGTCCGTTCCCCGTATTTCATCACCCCCGCATAGAGCTTGTGTATGAAGATGACGATGTGCTGGTCATCAACAAGGGGTACGGTATGCTGTCGGTCGGCACCAACAGCCACAAGAAGGAGGAGAACGCTTATGACATAATGCGTTCATATGTCAAGAATGTTGACTCGCGCAACAAGCTGTGGGTCGTGCACCGTCTTGACCGTCATACTACCGGACTTATGATGTTCGCCAAGAGTGAACGCGCCCATGAGGTGCTCCGTCACAATTGGAACAACATAATTCTCGAACGCCTCTACGTAGCCGTTCTGGAAGGTTATCTGGAGCAGGACAAGGGCTTCATAAAGAGCCGTCTTGCGGAGAATTCGCAGTTTGTGGTCTATTCGACCGAAGCTCCGGGTGAGGGGCGTCTGGCTGTGACCCATTACGAAGTCATGGCGCGTGGCAATGGTTATACGTTGGCCCACTTCTCGCTCGATACCGGTCGTAAGAACCAGATTCGAGTCCATGCATCCGACATGGGTCATCCGATAGCGGGCGACCGGAAATATGGTGCGAAGACAAGTCCGATCGGACGCCTTGCCCTCCATGCGCAGACGTTGCGGTTCGCGCATCCTGTCACTAAAAAAGATATGAATTTCGAGTCGCCGGTGCCCCGTGAATTCTCCGGGGTGGTGCGCGGCCGCAAGAAAGCATCCTCAAAATGAAGCTTGACACCTCGTCATATTATCCCAAGTCTCCTCTCGACGATGATCCGGAACTTAACGGATCCGCGCCGGTTCAGCCGGAACCGGTTGCGGATAATTCCGTTGTAACCGAAACAGAAGAGGTAACTGTCGCCTTCGACAGTGCTGACGGCACTCCGGCTCCGGAGATAACACCGTTGCCCGACAACTCTTTCTTCACCAAGCTCAGCCATGTGTTGTCGTGGGTGCTGGTGCCGATGCTCATGCCCGTATATGGAGTGATTCTTGCTTTCGGGCTTTCGATACTGGCATTCACCGGATTTGGCGTGAGGTTGGCGTTCACGGCAGTTGTAATCGCTTTCAATGTGGCGATTCCGGCAATTATAGTTCTGCTTCTCAAACGCATAGGTATTGTGAAGGATGTCGGACTCAACAACCGCGAGGAGAGGTTTATACCGTTTCTTGTGTGTATATTATGCCTTGTCGGCACTGCCATATTCATGAGATATAAGATGGCTCCTATGTGGCTCGTGATGTTCTTCTACGGAGGAGCGGCCGCCGGCGTTGTTGAGGTTATCGTGAACCGCTGGTGGAAGATTTCCGTTCATGCCGCCGGTGTGGCCGGAATAGTGGCACTGTTGCTCCATATGCTGATGGAGGACTATTGTGCACCGGCCACAGAGGTCTGGCTCATTATATCGGTAGCCTTGGCCGGATTGCTTGGCTCCGCCCGCATATGGCTCGGACGGCACACTTTGATGCAGGTGCTGGCCGGGTATGCGGTGGGCTTCTGCGCCGTCTTCTTCACAACCATGATTGGTGCCTGAGAAGGGGGTTGTTGGCTTGATGAGGCTTATAAGCCAAATAAGCCATATCGGTCTTATAGGCCTTATAGATGATTTGGTTAGAAACTTAATAATTGTCGCAAAGTGTTTCCATATAATTATTCCCGCAGGCGGTCGCGTCCTGTCAGAGTCGGCGGCGCCGTCATCGGTGGTGATGCACCGGTTCTGATACAGTCCATGACTAACACCTCGACCCTCGATACCGAGGGCTCAGCACGCCAGGCAAAGGCCATAGCCGATGCCGGAGGCGAACTGGTCCGCCTCACTACCCAAGGTGTGCGCGAGGCCTCGAATCTGACGGCAATCAAGGATGCTATGCACGCCCTCGGTTGCGACGTGCCTCTGTCGGCCGACGTGCATTTCAACCCTAAAGCGGCTTTTGAGGCTGCTGTCACAGCAGAAAAGGTGCGCATCAATCCCGGTAACTTTGTCGATGCTGCCCGGACGTTCCGGCAGCTTGAATTTACTGATGAGGAATATGCGGCAGAGATAGAGCGTATACGTGCGAGTCTTGTGCCGTTCCTCGCTCTTTGTCGCGAGCATGGCACTGCTGTACGTCTCGGTGTGAACCACGGCTCACTGTCGGACCGTATAATGAGCCGTTACGGAGACACGCCGGCCGGAATGGTGGAGTCGGTCATGGAGTTTCTGCGGATAGCCCGTGAGGTCAATTTCAACGATATTGTGATTTCTATCAAGGCTTCCAATACGGTGGTTATGGTGGAGACGGTTCGGCTCCTTGCTCATGAAATGGAGCGCGAGGGGATGGATTTCCCGCTGCATTTAGGAGTGACAGAGGCAGGAGATGCCGAGGATGGCCGGATAAAGAGTGCTGTCGGTATCGGAGCCTTGTTGCACGAAGGTCTTGGCGATACAATACGGGTATCGCTAAGCGAACCACCCGAAAATGAGATACCGGTGGCATTGTTGCTGCGTGAGCATGTTTCACGTCGTGCTGCGGCGCAGAGGGTTGAATCTCCGGTGGAAGTTCTTCCCGGCAAGTCGCGTGATTATGCCGACAAGACTCTTCCGCTTAAGGAATTCGTGGCAGAAGACTCGAAAGAGATTGGTCAGCTTGCGGCTGAAATCGATGAATTTGTCGCAGGCGGAGGTAAGAACCCGGTGCTTATCACCATAAAATATAATTGCGAGACTCTCGACGAGCTCCGTGTCCGTGCCGGAGCAGACTTCGGTGCGTTGCTGATGTCGGGTTACGGTTCGGAGATTAGGGTAGTGGATGCTGGATTCACTGCCGAAGAGCTTGATCGTCTTGCTCTTGACATACTTCAGGCAGCCCGTCTGCGTTTCCACAAGACAGAGTTCATAGCCTGCCCGAGTTGTGGACGTACGTTATTCGACCTCCAGAGTACATTGCAGGAAGTCAAGAAGTCGGTATCTACCTTGGGTATAAAAGGCTTGAAGATAGGAGTGATGGGCTGTATAGTGAACGGTCCCGGAGAGATGGCCGATGCCGACTACGGCTACGTAGGAGCCGGTCCGGGTCGTGTGAGCATCTACCGTGGCAAGCAGCTCGTAACCAAAAACATCCCCGCCGCCGAAGCCCTCCCCGCCCTCATCGCCCTCATCCGCACCGACCACCCCACCGCCTGAATAAACTCCTGATAAAATATTTATTGGGTTGCAAAAGTTTGTTTAGTATAATAAAATGTTATATATTTGCAAACAAACATGGACTTATGAATGAGAATGTAATGGATAGGTTGCGTAGTTACTTGTCGGCGCAGCCGGTGAGAAAGGCATGGCTGTTTGGATCTGAATCTCGTGGAGAGGCTCGTCCTGACAGCGATGTAGACATTCTTGTAGAATTTGATGAGGGGGTAGGTCTGTTCAAATACGCCTCTATGACGGAAGAAATAGAGGCTATTTTCAAGAAAGCCGTTGATCTTGTCTCAACCACCGCGCTCTTTCCCTGGGTTCGAAATTCAGTCGATGCAGATAAAATACTTATTTATGAAAGGAAATAAATGTTGAGTGCATGAGAGAGAAACCGAAAGACTATGGCAGACTGCTTCATATTTCAGCATCTCTTCAAAATATAAGTGAGTTTCTGGAAGATAAGACCCAAGAGGATTTCAGTAATGATAAACTTCTATACTTCGCTGTCGTAAAAAATGTGGAGATTATAGGAGAGGCTGCATACATGCTCACTTCCGAGTTTAAGGATGCCCATCCTGATACAAGTTGGAAGGATATAGTCCGCATGCGGCATATATTGGTCCATGGGTATTATCAGATAGATGCAGCTATATTATGGCACACCATAATAAATGATTTGCCACCGTTGCGAAAGCAGATTGATTCATATCTTGATCAAGAATCTTCCGAATTATAGGGTACATAAAATAAAATGATGGCGTGTCAATTACGACACGCCATCATTTTATTTTATGCACTTATACTATTTGAGCGTCCACTCTACTCCGTTTTTGGTGTCCTTGACGTTGAAGCCGAGGGAGGCGAGCTTGTCGCGGATCAGGTCGGATGTTGACCAGTCTTTGTTCTGCTTGGCGTTGGCGCGTATCTCCATCAGCAGGTCAACCGCTCCTTCGTAGGGGGTGAGGTCGCTGCCTTCTGCAGCCGTGCCGAGCCTTAACCCGAGCACCGCACCGGCCATGTTGTCGAACACTTCGCGCAGGCGGTCAATGTCGGTCTGCGACAGCTGCGTGTTGCCGTCGGTAGCGGCGTTGATGTGCTTCGCGGCATCAAACAGATGCGCTATCACCATCGGCGTGTTCAGGTCATCGTCCATAGCCTCCTGACAGAGTTTCATGTAGTCGGGAAGCTCTACCGATGACTTCTCCGAGGCTTTCAGATTCTGCAGGCGTGCGTATGCGTCCTGCATCTTCTGGAGAGCCTTCTCGGCTGCCTTGAGGGCATCGTTGGAGAAATCGACCGTGCTGCGGTATTGAGCCTGAAGAATGAAGAACCTGATCACCATGGGCGAATATGCCTGTTCAAGCAGCGGATGGTCGCCGTTGAAGAACTGTTCGAGCGTGATGAAGTTGTTGTAGCTCTTGCCCATCTTCTTGCCCGCGATGGTGATCATGTTGTTGTGCATCCAGTATTTCACCGCGTCATGACCCTGTGCGGCCACGCTCTGTGCAATCTCGCACTCGTGGTGAGGGAACATAAGATCCATGCCGCCGCCGTGAATGTCGAACATGTCGCCGAGATACTTGCGTCCCATCGTGGAGCACTCAAGGTGCCAGCCGGGGAATCCCTCGCTCCATGGCGAAGGCCAGTGCATGATGTGCTCCGGGGCCGCTTTCTTCCAGAGTGCGAAGTCGAGAGGATTGCGTTTCTCCTGCTGTCCGTCAAGCTCACGGGTGGTATTGAGCAGGTCGTCGATGTTGCGGCCGGACAGTTTACCGTAATGATGGTCAGCGTTGTACTTGGCTACATCGAAATATACAGACCCGCAGCTTTCGTAGGCATATCCGGCATCAAGAATCTTCTTGATATACTCGATTTGCTCTATGATATGACCCGAGGCATGAGGCTCGATCGAGGGTGGAAGCACATTTAGCGCCTCCATGTCGTGATGATACCGGTTGAGGTAGTACTGCACCACCTCCATCGGCTCAAGCTGTTCGAGGCGGGCCTTTTTGGCCACCTTGTCTTCGCCCTCGTCAGCGTCATGCTCCAGATGGCCGACATCGGTTATGTTGCGCACGTAGCGCACCTTGTAGCCGAGCCACTGCAGGTATCGGAACAGCACGTCGAACGTTATGGCCGGTCGTGCGTGTCCGAGATGCGCGTCGCCATAGACAGTCGGTCCACACACGTACATGCCGACGTGCCCCTCCTGAAGAGGGTGGAACGGCTGCTTCGTGCGCGTCAGCGTGTTATACAGCGAGAGGGAATTTGCTTTCATCGCGGTTGGTATCAGTTGTTGCCGATCTTGCCGGTGCGGGGAGAGATCTCGCCGAACTGAGCCTCATACTTCTTCACGTTGTCGGTGAGAGCGAAGAGGAGCTTCTTGGCGTTCTCGGGGCTCATGATGACACGGCTTACAACCGGAGCCTGGGGCATGCCGGGAGCTGCGAAGATGAAGTCGATGAGGAACTCGCTGCCGCTGTGGCCGATCATAGCGAGGTTAGTATATTTGCCGTCGGCAAGTTCGGGACGGAGCTGAATCTGAAGCTGGTTCTGATTTTCTTTATTTTCCATTTTTTTGTGTGATTTTGTTTATTTCTTGTTAATATTATTTCTCTTTACACTCCACAATCAGGGATTGCATATGCGAAGTTAACGATTTTCGTTCAATTCCGCAAATAATCTTTCAATCGTCGTGGTTCTCGGGTGGAATAATCCTTCCGTCGGCCATGTTTATGACGCGGTCGGCTATGCCGTTCATCGACGGGTCGTGGGTCACGATGACGAATGTCTGTCCGAAGTCGCGGCGCAGGTCGGCTATGAGAGAGCGTATCTCGTCGCGGTTTGCGGAGTCGAGACTTCCTGTCGGCTCGTCGGCAAACACTACCTGCGGACTGTTGACCAAAGCGCGGGCTATGGCTGTGCGCTGACGTTCACCCCCCGACATCTCCGACGGCTTGTGGCGCAGACGGTCCCCAAGTCCGAGATGTGCGAGCAGTTCTTCGGCGCGCGCCATAGCCTTCTTCTTTGCCGTTCCTGCGATGAGGGCAGGCATCGCGGCATTCTCGACAGCGGTGAATTCAGGCAGAAGCTGATGGAACTGAAATACGAAACCGATGTTGCGATTCCGGAATTCCGAGAGACGCCTGTCGTTAAGCCGTGCGAGATCCTGGCCGTCGTAGCAGACGGTTCCGCTGTCGGGACGGTCGAGAGACCCGGCAATCTGCAGCAGGGTGGTCTTGCCGGCTCCACTTGGTCCCACGATGGTTATTATCTCATTCTTACCTATGTCGATGCAGACATCTCGCAGAACTTGCAGGTTGCCATAGGATTTGCAAATATTCCTTACCTCAATCATTTTGTCTGGAATTACGTGAGAGATTGTTTATGACATGCGATGCGAGAAGGATGCCGAACATGGAGGGGATAGGTGCGATGGTGCCGTAGGAACTCCGCTTGTTGCGCTCGTCAAGTTCTATCACCGATGCGGCCCGTGGCGCTTCAGTGCTCGATACGACACGTAGCGGACGGCGCAGTCCGGTTTTCTTCAACCGTTGGCGGACAGCACGTGCAAGCCCGTCCTCGCGTGTCTCCCACAGGTCGGAATATCCGATTTTGGTAGGATCCACACGTCCACCGGCTCCCATTGAGGAGATAACCGGTATGCGGTTGCGCAGGCAGTGACTTATCAGCGCAACCTTGGGTACCACCGTGTCGATGGCATCAATCACGTAGTCATACCCCGCTTCGAGCATCTCGCCCACGTTGTCGGGTGTGATGAAGTCGCAGACCGGAAGAATATTGATGTCCGGGTTAATTTCACGGAAACGCTCCGCGAACAGTTCCACTTTTGGTTTGCCGAGGTCTGAACGGAGGGCGATAAGCTGACGGTTCAGGTTGGTGACAGATACCGAGTCAGCATCAACAAGAGTAAGATTTCCCACGCCACTCCGGGCCAGCATCTCAGCCGCATATCCACCCACGCCACCGACTCCGGCCACAAATACACGTGCCAATGCAAGCCGCGAAACGGCATCGTCGCCGAGCAACAGACGGGTGCGGGCGTCCCAGCACTCGCTCATCGTCCTACAGGCTGAATCCAGCTGCCGTTGAATCCTGTCTCGGCGAGGGTTTTCTCGACCTGTGCGGCCATCTCTGCGTTTTCGGGTATGCCGTGCACCTCAAGTACCTTGTCAACATTTTCGAGATCCATGCTCCATTCTGCATCGGGAAAGCGGTTTTTGACCGCGTTGAGTATGGCTGTCTTGCAGCCGTTGCACTTTGCGTTTGTCTTGAATTTCATATCTTTATGTTTTTTAAGTCTGTTATTTGAGCCTTAACGAGTTGCCGACCACGCAGAGCGATGACAATGCCATTGCTGCCGATGCGAACATCGGGGTCAGCGTGAAGCCTATACCCGACAAGGCTCCCGCTGCAAGCGGAATTCCTATTACATTATAAACAAATGCCCAGAAAAGATTCTCTTTGATTATGCGCAGAGTCTTGTTCGATAAGGCGAATGCCTCGGGCAGAGATGACAACCGTCCTCCTACGAGAGTGAGCTGAGCGACCTCTATCGCAATGTCGCTGCCGCCTCCCATGGCAACCGAGACATCGGCTTCGGCAAGAGCCTCGGCATCGTTTATGCCATCACCGGCCATGGCCACAACATGTCCCTTCTCGCGCAATTTGCGGATATATTCGAACTTGTCTCCGGGGAGCATTTCGGCCACCACAGTCCCGATTCCGGCTTCACATGCGACATGGCGTGCTGTAGTCTCACGGTCGCCGGTGAGCAGAATCACCTCGCGACCGGATTCTCTGAGCCTGGCGATGGTCTGCGGAATATCCTTCTGTAGAGTGTCTGCAACCCGGAATGCCGATACAGCAACCCCGTCTTCTGCAAGTACCACAACGCCGGCACCGGACTCAAGCCATCCGGTAACTGTGTCGCGCAACTGCGGTTCCGTTCCCGGATTATCAAGCAGCGTGGCACTTCCGATTTCGTATGAATGTCCCTGATAAGTAAGCGACATTCCCTTCCCCGGCACATATTCGAATGATTCCGGTTCCGCCGGCCTTGTGCCCTCCTTCTTGAAGTATTCGCACAGGGCTTCGGCAAGAGGATGTGTCGATTTCAATTCTCCACCGTATGCCACCGATGAAAGCCGTTCGCGGTCGGCTCCGGAAGCCCGGGCTGTCGCAGTAACTCTCGGGTGACCGGAGGTTATCGTTCCGGTCTTGTCGAGCACCACGATGTCAACTTTATGAAGCAGTTCGAGAGCCGTGGCATCCTTTATAAGGATACCGCGCCTTGCACCGCGTCCGATTCCGGCCATTACAGCCACCGGAGTTGCGAGGCCAAGAGCGCATGGGCAGGCTATGACAAGCACTGATACGGAGCATATGAGAGCCATCGGGACATTACCGGTCGCGATCCATATAATCAGAGTCAGGACGGCAACCATGATGACGGCAGGTACGAACCATGCGCTTATTCTGTCGACCAGCCGCTGCACCGGAGCTTTAGAACTCTGGGCATCGCGCACGGAGCGCACTATACGTGCAAGTTCGGTGGCCGCACCGACTGTGTCAGCTTTTACGGTCAGCGTGCCGTTGCCGTTGAGAGTCCCGGCCGAGACTTTCATGCCCGTAGTCTTTTCCACACGTTCCGGTTCGCCGGTGAGCATGCTCTCATCAACGGCGCTCACACCGTCGGTCACGGTTCCGTCGACCGGAATGCGTTCACCGGGGCGTACAGATACCAGCATACCGGGATGTATTTCCGATATAGGGGTCTCCTGCACATTGCCGTCGCTTGCGACCACAAGCGCGGTCTTGGGCTGGAGTCCCATGAGAGCACGGAGTGCCGCTCCGGTGTTCCGCCTTGACCGGAGTTCCATCAGTTTGCCGGTCAATACAAAAGTGATAATCATTGCCGCCCCTTCATAGTAGAGGTCGGCCATGAATCCAAGCTCAGAGAGCCGGGCGGCGAAGACCGTATTGAACAGAGAGAACAGGAAACTTGCGGAAGTCGAGATGGCCACAAGCGTGTCCATGGTCGGTACACGCTTGAGAAGGCTGTGGAAGCCACGGCGAAAGAACCCCGCGCCACAATATACCATCACAATCAATGTCATGACCATATAGACCCAGGCTTCGCCCGGGAAATGTACATGAGTCATACAAAGAACGGCGAGAGGCAGCGAAAGAACCCACGCCACGATCACACGACGTTTCATCGCCGAGTATTCCTCGGCATCTTTCCGGTCTTTCTCGGCCATGGCACGGGCCTCGTCCGATTCGGCGATCAGTCCGTATCCGGCATCGGCCACCGCGCGCACCATCGCGTCGGGCGATGTCTCGGCGGGATTCCATTCCACGGTGGCCGACTGAGTGGCGAAATTCACATCGGCTTCCACGACTCCCGGCATATCGGCCAGTGTCTTGCGTACAGTTCCGGCACATACGGCGCACATCATGCCTGTTACCGGAAATGTCTCTTTCATAACGTTCTTATTCTCCATTCGGCAGGGTAGAGGTTATTGGCCCGGTTTCCGATGTTTTTCACGAAACCGAGCGGATGTCCTTCATACGTAACAACGGTGAATCCCCTCGGACTGTTTTGGTCGAGGGTAATCGCCTCGTGACGCAGATACCGTAGCGCGGTGTCAAGGTCAAGTCCGGCTTCCGGGAACCGGCCGCGGGGAAAGTCGGTGGCCAATGCCCATTCCGATGCCGGAATCTCCACTTTCCCTTTAGTGTTGACAGTGGGTATGCCGTCGAGTATGACCCTGGCTTTCTTGCGGATGATTGAGAGGGCTTTCTCCCGGTTTACCGGTCGAGACTCGCCTGGTTTCCGCAGGACGGCGGCGAACAGACCTTCTCCCCTGGTAAGATGGGGCATGAATCGCAGCACAGGCAAATCTGTGCCGATACCTTTCCCGATGCCCCATTCCTCGGGTAAATCCATGTCAACCGGTTCAAGACCATGCCCGGAGATAAGCCACTCCACATTTTCCTCATCTTCCTTGCGGTTGAATGTGCATGTGGAATAAATCAGGAAACCTCCGGGACGCAGGGCTTTCACGGCTTCGGAGAGAATGCTGCGCTGAAGTGATGCACACTGGGCCACAAGTCCTTCGCTCCATTGCCGCGCGGCCTCCTCATCCTTGCGCATCATGCCTTCGCCCGAGCAGGGGGCGTCTACGGCTATCAGGTCAAACACCTCTCCGGCCGATGAGAGAACCTCGGCCTGAGCGGAGGTGACCATTATCTCCGGGTATCCCCATTTCAGCAGATTCTCACGCAATATCTTGGCCCGCTGCGGCATGACCTCGTTGGCGATTACCATCGAGCCATCGCGCAGAGCGTTTATCATCGAAGTGGTTTTTCCTCCCGGAGCGGCGCACATGTCGAGCACGAGCGGTGCCGCCGGCAACCCGTAGCGCTCCACGAGACGGGCCGTGATTGTCTCATGAATCATCGACGAAGCATCCTGCACGTAGAACACACCGGCGTGAAGCAGCGGATTGAGAGTGAACTTGGGTCGCTCCGAAAGATAAAAGCCCGAGCTGCACCAAAGCACCCTCTCGGGCGAACCGTAACCGGTTTCTGCGACATCACCGCACTTCCGGCGGTTCAATTTGAAACTCAAGGCGGGAGCTTCGGCCATTGCCCTGGAAAAAGCATCAAGGTCAAGGCCCGGTAGCGAGCCTGCCATCTTAAGAAATTCGGGAGGTATCATGCTGCAAATTTACAAAAAATTGATTAATTTTGTAACATGCAAATTGAAGCGGCTTTGTATCTGGTTCCGGTCGAGATTGGATCCGGTCCGTCGGAAATGACTATTCCGGTGGGTAATATCACTATAGTCAGGCAAATAAGGACTTTTATTGTCGAGAATCTGCGTACCGCCCGGCGGTGTCTGCGTCATTGGGCCCGCGAGTTCCCGATTGATGAATGCACTTTTTTTGAGCTTAACGCGCATACGCCGGAAAATGAGATCAGCGGCTTTCTTGCCGCGCTCCGTCGTGGTGAGCCAACGGCTGTCATGAGCGAGGCCGGTTGTCCTGCTGTGGCTGACCCCGGTGCGGCTGTCGTGACTATTGCCCAGCGTGAAGGTCTCAGAGTGATACCTATGGTAGGGCCGTCGAGCATCCTGATGTCGCTTATGGCTTCCGGATTCAACGGTCAGGGATTCGCTTTCAACGGCTATCTCCCCATTAAGGATGACGAGCGTCACCGTGCTGTAAAGGAACTTGAGAACCGGTGCGCACGCTATGGGCAGACCCAGATATTTATCGAGACCCCTTACCGCAACAACCGTCTCATCCGCTTCCTCTCCTCGTCACTGCGGCCTGATACGCTGCTATGCGTGGCATGCGACATAACCGATCCCGAACGGGAGTCGATTGTAACAATGCCGGCCGCCAAATGGAAAAACGTTAAAACAGATTACGACAAGCGTCCTGCAATATTCCTGATTCATAGAGGATGAAGTTGCGCGGACGAGGAGTAAGATATATGGGAAACTCAAGGAGAATAACTTTCGGACATCAGCCGTCGCTCCCGTTCGAGGAGTGGGATGAGGCTTCATCTGACGAACTGCCTGCGAAAAGGGCAGAGGTGCGTCAGGAGGTCTCGGATCTCAGTATCGACGATGCCGACCGCGCCGCCGACCGCGCCTCGCGCCGGCATCTGCACTACATTTCGTTCGCATCAGGTTCGAGCGGAAACAGCTGTTATGTCGGCAATGACCGTGGCGGCATAGTGATTGATGCAGGAATACGTGCCGACCAGATTGAGGATACGCTCCGCAGGCACGGCATATCGATGCGTCATGTGAAAGGCCTTGTGCTTACCCACGACCATAGCGACCATGTCCGCTATTCTTACAACCTTCTCCGCAATAACCGTCATCTGTCGCTTTACTGTACGCCGCGTGTGCTGAACGGTCTGCTCAGACGGCACAGTATTTCCAAGCGTATAAAGGAATATCACACCCCGATTTTCAAGGAGATTCCTTTCAAGATTGCTGACATGGAGATTACGGCGTTTGATGTGCCGCACGATGGGTCCGACAACATGGGCTTCTCCATAGATTTCGAGGGACACCGTTTTGTTCTCGCTACAGATCTCGGCATGGTGACTGACCGTGCGCGTCATTACATGAGTCAGGCGAATTATCTTGTGATCGAGGCAAATTATGATTCCGACATGCTTCGCATCGGTCCGTATCCGGAATATCTCAAGGCTCGTATCCGCGCCGTTAACGGTCACCTCGATAACCGCGACACAGCGGCGTTTCTGTCGGAGATTGCCAATCCTGCTCTTAAATATGTATTCCTCTGTCATCTGAGCAAGGACAACAATACGGCGGCCAAGGCGCTGAAGGAAGTGCGCGATGCCCTGGAGCAACGCGGCATTGTGGTCGGACATGCCGAGGAGACGATATCCGACCGACGTGCGGATCTCCAGTTGATGGCGCTGCCACGGTTTGAACCGACACGATGGTTCGTATTCCGATAATCCGGCAATCCGATAATCCGGCAAACGGATATATTCCAATTGCGCTGTGAAACCGCTAAAAATCTTCTGATTTTTAATGGCTAATTCAAAATAATTGGATACTTTTGCAGTGAAATTTTGTTATTAGATTGTGGTTACGACAACTCTAAATAAGAAAGTGCTGAATATCAGCCTTTTCGGTGCGGTTTTACTGCTGCCGGGATGTGGCGGCTCCTCTGCCGGAAAGGAAGATTCGGCCGTTGTCTGCGAGTCAGTTGAAGACTTTCATGCCGACAACGATATTGCCATGACCGTACGCAGTCTGGCAGATGCTATCCGCGTTGGAGAACCCCTTGATACAGCCGATTATAATTTCGACGGAATACTGACCGATGGCACGGGGCGTCCGCTCTACACCAACATTCAGGGGTTGCCGGGGGGATGGGATATTGACGTGTTGTCGGGGACGAGTGCGGTGATCCGTAACGTTGACATCGGCGACCTGCTTCCTGAAGATCTGGAAAACTATCTTGCCTCCGCCCTTGAACTTGGCGAGGAGAATGTCATCGACTCACTTGAATACCATGGAGCCGAAGGAGCCGAGACCACGGTCTACGACTTCGGCGGTGGCTACCTGCGCATAGAGGTCCGCAACGGCACCGCCTCCAACGGCCTTGAAGGCCCCCTGATGAACATTACCACCACCCGCGACCTCCCCTCACGCTGAAAACACGTTTCTTACACAGGGAATAATTCCTCAAGAATGGACATCTGTTTTTCTTCTGACAGTTCCTCGAATTGCACGGTTCTAAGTAAAGTATAAAGGCTCATGTCGGGACGGATGAACCTCCGTTTTGCCGTGCCGTTTATGGCAACCGATAGCACATAATATCCTCTGTTATTCACTGTCATCTGTATGTCAGAGAATACGCGCCCGTTGGTGTCGTAGAGATTTGTATGCCTTGACGAAGTGTCCATATATCCGAGCTGGGACAAATTGTCTTTAATCGCGGACTTTATGATGTTGGCCCATTGAGAATCTATGCTATATCGTTTAGCCAGTTCCGGAAATTGTTCCAGCACCTTGGCAGTGCGGGCAAGAACCTTCTCCGGCATCCTTATACCATTTTCTTTACCTATCTCCAGTAGCATTTCTTTGGTTATATCCCGGTATCGGCCGGCCACACTCAGACAATGGTGTGTTTCAGGCCCGGTGCCGAATCGATTGAAAATGAAAGTCAGGTCATAGGCCGGCGACAGTCTCCATTTCCCTCCTTTTTCGAGCAGAAAAGAGAAGTTTTTGTTGTGGTCATCCGTGTTGTTTGACAAGACATTGAAGACAAGGCGGCGGTATACCTCCTCAATTTCACGGTCGCTCAAATCAAGTTCACGACACGTGGTGAACAGGTCTTCATAAGATGTCGCGTCAGGATTGATTGCCGCGAGGGTTTGCATATGGATTTTCTGTCCATTCCGTCGGTCAAAACGCCGTGTCAGAAAGTGATTGCATCCATCAACATTAATGAGCCTGCAATCCTCCATTTCTATGCCGCAGGCAACTGCCAAGTCATGGTATGCCATCTCTATTTCAGATGTTGGGAGATTATCATCCTCAAACTTCAGGATACAGTAGTCGTATCCTGCGAGCCCACCGATCTGGCCTGATCTTATTTGACCAGTCTCACGGTCAATGGCAATAATCGCTTTCATCTGTCTTCCTCCTGCCGATGTCCCTACGGCCAGAAGGGTCTGCAAGGTCAGTTCTTCATCAGGTTTGATAGATATGCTTTCCCGGTTATGTAGAATCTTTAACGACAGGTCATGCAGAGCCTTGATATCAATTTTGCGGGTATGTGCGAGGTTCTCGACGGCTGGTTCAAATTCAAGTGCTCCCATTGCACGTTTGCCGATAAACATAAGTTTATATAGAGGAGACAGCTTGTTAGGTGAGAGTTTGTTGGTCTTTGCCCATTGTTCAAATAGCGTGTTGCCCCATGAGTCAGGTAATGAGTCTGCTATGAATGGAGGTAGGTTCTGGTAAATCTTCCTGTCATCGCCATAGGCAATCTGATTGCGGGTCCGGTATTTCATCGGAAGCAATATAGGCGATATATCCGGACAATTCCCATTCAGTTCCGGATTGAATGTGAAGTAACACAGTCTTACGGATGGATTGTAACTTAATCGTCCGAGTTCCTCGCCCCAAATATAAACTTTGAGTATGTTCATGATTTAGAATGACGTATGCGTTGTTTTTTTGTAAGATTATCATTATAAAGATATGGCGATTCAGGCAATTCTGGCAGTAATTTATCCCAATTGTCATATACACCGGCAATTTTCATAAGTTTCAGCATAGTTATCATAGACATATCGGTCAGATTGCCAGTCTCAAGTTTGTAGAGAGTGGTCATGCTGAGGCCCGTCTCTTCAGCAACTTCCTTGCGGGTGAGATTCATGCTCATCCTGTATTCCCTGAATCGTAATCCCAGGGTGCGGATGATTTCTGCAGGTGACAGAGATTTTAAACTAAGTATCATTATAATTGTAATTAATACGAAATTTATGACTTAATATTAACTAAAGTAATAATAAACTAATGTGCAAATTTAATAAAATACTTTGAATACCCCAAATTAAAATTCTGTAATATCGCTGTCATTAAAGATTGGCTGTATTAAAGGTCAGACCACCGCGGTCCGGGTGGATGCGGTGGCCTTGGTGGGTTTGGTTAGCCCTGCGGGGATTAGCTCCCCAGAAGGGTAATTTATGGATTATTCGGGGGTTATTTGGTGACGCGTTCGAGCCAGTTGACCATGGCGAACATCACTCCCATGGAGATGGCGCAGACGCTCAGGAAGACGGTCCATGCCACCCATATCGGACATGCGTTGTAGATCAGCGGACCAATCCAGAGCAGGAGATTTCCCACTGCTGTCGCGCCCAGCCAAAGACCCTGGCAGAGACCCTGGAGATGCTTGGGAGCTACTTTCGATACGAACGAGAGTCCTAACGGTGAGATGAAAAGCTCCGCTACGGTAAGGAAGAAATAGAGCACGAAGAGTACCCACGGGCCTGTCTTCATTCCCTCAGCTACAGCTGCGGGGAGTGCCTTGAACGCGTCGGCCGAGGGATAGCCCTGCGATGCCGAGAAAATCACGAGGAACAGATAGGCGATACCGGCAAGACCCATACCGATGGCAATCTTGCGGGGCGTGGAGATGACTTTGCCACGGCGTGCGAGCCAGTTGAAGAACATCATCACGAACGGTGTCAGCACAATCACATAGAAGGGGTTGAGCGCCTGCCAGATTTCAGGTGATACGGAGTCGGTCTTCACGAAGTCGCGTGCGAAGAGCGACAGAGAGGTGCCGTTCTGGTGGAATGAGAACCAGAAGAAAATGGCGATTCCGAGCACGGCGAAGAGTGCGTACATGCGCTGCTTGATTTCCTTGGCCATTGCTGCCTTCTCGTCGGCTGTGTACTTGACGGTCTCCTCTTTCTCCTTGCGTGCCGGGCTGGGAAGCATACCTTTGGTGCCGAGGAAGATGAAGAGCGAGATGAGCATTGCCGCCACCGAAGCGATAAAGGAGTAGTGGATACCGGTGTTGAACACATTGAGGTAAGTGGTGCAGAACTCCCGGATGTTGCCTGAAGCATCGCCTCCGACCTCGGTGATTAGGGCGTAGAGGTTGTTGAGGTTCTGGGTGTTCATGTTGTCGGTGACAGTCAGGAACTCATGGCAGAGAGCGGGGAGCGAGGCATTGTATGCCAGTCCGTTCTCGCCGAGCCACCAGCTGCGGAGCATAGGAGCCACGAAGGGGGCGAGCACACCGCCGATGTTGATGAACACATAGAAAATCTGGAAACCTGCGTCACGCTGAGCCGCATAGCGCGGGTTGTCGTAGAGCTGACCGACGATCGCCTGGAGGTTACCCTTGAACAGACCGTTTCCGAACGCGATCATGAAGAGCGCGAAGCAGGTGAGCGTCAGAAGCCATACCTGGTTTTCAGCTGTCGCGAAAATGGGGAAAGCGAGCACCACATAACCGGCGGTCATGATGATTAGACCCCAGATGATGGTCGATTTGTAATTCTGAGTCTTGTCGGCTATGAGACCGCCCACGAGACTGAGCACGTAGATACCCGCATAGAAGCAGGAATAGACAATGGCACTGGTCTCCTCCTTGAGTCCGAATTTCGAACAGAGGAACAACACCAGCACCGCATTCATGATGTAGTATCCGAACCGTTCGCCCATGTTGGAGAGGGCGGCGGGTATCAGACCTTTGGGATGGTTTTTGAACATGATACTGTATTTAGGTTAGAAATATTGTTTCGTGTCAATGTCGCGTGTCATTGCTGACAGCGCGTGTGTGTCAGCCCTGCCGGAGAGCCTTGAAGGCGCGGGCGTAGTCGCGTATCTGGCGCACCATTGCCACAAGACCGTTGGAGCGGGTGGGGGAGAGGTGTTCGCCGAGACCGATCTTGTCTATGAAATATAGGTCGGCGTCGAGAATCTCGTCGGGAGTGCGGTGGTCGAGCACGCGCATGAGCAGAGCTACGATTCCCTTCACGATGAGAGCGTCTGAGTCGGCGCGGAAGTCAATGTGGCCGTCATCGCTGAGACGGGCGTCAATCCATACGCGGCTCTGGCAGCCCTCGATGAGGTTCTGCGGAGTCTTCTCGCTCTCCGGATACTCAGGCAGTGTGTTGCCGAGGTCTATTATGTACGCGTAACGGTCCATCCAGTCCGACAGACCCTCGAATTCATCTATTATTTCGTCCTGTACTTCGTTTACAGTTGCCATTATATGAAGATTTATTTGGAAGTTTTAAGGAGATACCTGATTGATATTTCCATTTCAAACGTCAAAGATAATGAAAATTTTTAAGAAACCGAGGGTAAAACGCCAAACAGCACATATTTTATAAAAAAAGTTAATTTGCCGTCGGGCAGCCGATGGAAAGCCGAGAATAATTTGGTAAATCCGATTATAAGCGTTAACTTTGCGGCGTGAACGGATTTTAATGGACTCTTAAGTGAGGGTCTGTTATTTTTTTACGCATTCGCCAATGTGTTCCTGCCGCTCACCTTGTAATGGACATGTCGGCAACACTACTTACGAATTTTTAACGAAAAGCCTGATAATAGAAATGGCAGCATATCTCACCCAAGAGGGTTACAATAAAAAGATGGAGGAACTGGCGGCGCTGGAGGCTCAGCGTCCGGTGATCAAGCAGGCCATCGCCGAAGCCCGTGACAAGGGCGACCTGTCGGAAAACGCAGAGTACGACGCAGCCAAGGAGGCTCAGGGCATGCTTGAGATGAAAATCGCCAAGCTGAAGGAACTTGTGGCGAGCGCCCGCATTCTCGACGACAGCAAGCTGAACACCGAAGAAGTTCAGCTTCTCAATAAAGTGACAATAAAGAACGTCGCCAACGGTGCTCAGATGGCTTATACCATCGTGACCGAAAGCGAGGCTAATTTCAAGGAGATGAAAATCTCGTCGACCACGCCAATCGCAAAGGCGCTGATCGGACATCGCGTGGGTGACCGCGTGAAGGTTCAGGTGCCCGCCGGTGTCATGGACTTCGAGATTGTGAAAATAGAAATTTGATTGCAGAAGAAAGTCTCTCTCCTGCAATGCCAACTTTTCCGCAGCGTTGCCGAAAGGCCGGCTGCGATTCATCCCATAAAACAAAACCACGCCGCTGCGCGGATCCGCCGCGCAACTTGCGATAATCTTTAAAATCCATCATGACCATATTCTCAAAAATCATTGCAGGCGAGATTCCTTCCTACAAGATCGCCGAGAACGACAAGTTCTACGCCTTTCTCGACATCAACCCTGTCAACTGGGGACACACTCTGGTTGTTCCCAAGACGGAGACAGACTATATTTTCGACATCCCCGACGCCGATCTCGGCGACATGATGGTGTTCGCAAAGAGAGTTGCAAAGGCTCTCAAGAGCGTGATGCCATGCCGCAAGATCGGTGTTACGGTGCTGGGCCTCGAGGTACCCCACGCTCACATCCATCTCGTTCCTCTCCAGAAGGAGGGCGACATGGACTTCCACCACAAGATTTCCGACCCCGATCCGGCCCGCATGAGCGAGATTGCCGCCAAGGTATCGGAAGCATTTGCAGCGGGAGAGTGAGCCTGATTACGGTGCCGCTGTCATGACCCGGCAATAAAATTGGTCCGGAGCATCATATTTGGTGCTCCGGATTTGTTATATATACAGATGGGCATGCCTTTCCCGGCATAAGAAATTACTAAAGCCAATATAAAAACTCGAAATAATGGATAACTTCACATTCTGTACTCCCACGGAGTTCATTTTCGGACGTGACTCACAGAGCCATGTCGGTACCGCGCTGTCGAGCCGCGGAGCATCAAAGGTAATGATTGTATATGGTTCCGACCGTATCCGCCGCGACGGTCTGCTGCAGCAGATTGAGAACTCGCTCACCGAGGCGGGAGTGCAGTTTGTGGAATATGGTGGCATACAGCCCAACCCTACCGCCGGGAGTGTCTACGCCGGCATTGCCCTCGCCGTGGAGCAGTCGGTCAATTTTATACTTGCCGTTGGCGGTGGTTCCCCGATTGATGCCGCCAAGGCGATTGCTCTCGGGGCAGTGTATCCGGGTGATTTCTGGGATTTCTATACCGGAAAGGAGACAGCTCGTTTCGCGGTGCCGGTCGGTGTGGTGCTCACCATTCCTGCCGCAGGTTCCGAAGGTAGCGGCAACTCGGTCATAACCAATGAGAAGACAAACCAGAAGATTTCGGTGCGTTATCCCGGACTGCTGCGTCCACGTTTCGCAATCATGAATCCTGAACTCACCATGTCTCTCCCCTGGAACCAGACGGCCTACGGAATTGTAGACATGATGGCTCATATCTATGAGCGTTACTTCTCCAACACTACGGGCACACAGCTTGTCGATGCCTATTCCGAGGCAATCATGCGCGATGTGATGGACCAGGCTCTTACCCTGAAACTTGACCCTGAGAACTATGATGCCCGTGCCGATGTGATGTGGGCCGGTACTCTTGCCCACAACGGTCTGTGCGGTGTCGGAAAGGTGGAAGACTGGTCTTCTCACCGTCTGGAGCATGAGATCTCGGCCTTCTACGATGTTGCCCACGGTGCCGGTCTGGCTGTGATGATTCCTGCGTGGATGACTTTCTGCGCCTCGCGCAACCCCGACAAACTCTGGCGTTTCGCAATCAACGTCATGTCGGTTGACCCGGCGGGCAAGACCACTGACGAGATTATCGACGAGGGTATCTCCGAACTGAAGAATTTCTACCACGACCTCGGCCTGACGACCAACCTCAAGGAGCTTGTCGGCTGTGAACCCGACATCGAGAAGATGGTCAAGTCGCTCGAACGCAATGTTGGAAAGACCCTCGGCAACTACGTGCCCCTTTCCATGGACGACTGCCGCGAGATCTACCGCATAGCCTGCGGACAGTAAAAGTAGATTCACCACCTCTGGCGGACGCACGGCCCGTGCGTCCGCCAATATTAATCAAACACACACACCTATGGAAGTAGAGAATTTTATCAGGATATATGAAAAGAGTTTCATCGAGAACTGGGATTTGCCGGCATTGAGCGACTATGTCTCAGGCCGGACGCTTTCATATGGCGACATGGCCGTCACCATCGCCAAACTTCATGTTCTTTTTGATACGCTCGGTCTGGAGCGTGGCGCGAAAATCGCTCTATGTGGAAAAGATTCGCTCAATTGGGTGCTCGTGTATATGGCCACCGTGACATATGGTGCGGTAATCGTGCCGATCCTGTCGGAATTCAATCCGGTCGATATCACTCATATAGTGAACCACTCGGAGGCTCAGCTTCTATTTGTGGGAGGTTCGATATGGGAACATGTCGATCCGGAGTCTCTGCTCAATGTCAAGGGCGTCATATCCCTCGATGACATGCGGGCTCTCCATGAACCGGCCGGCGATATGCTTGCCAACGCCCGCCGTCTACTCAACCGCCGTTTCCGTCGTATGTATCCTCAGGGTTATTCCTCAGAGGATATACATTATGCCGACCGTGATAATGACGAGGTGGTAGAGATAAACTATACTTCAGGTACGACCGGCTTCTCGAAGGGTGTAATGCTTACGGGGCGCAATCTTGCCGGCAACGTCTGCTTCGGCATGGACACCATGCTGCATTTCCGGAGTTCGCGTGCGCTGGCATTCCTCCCGCTCGCACATGCCTACGGGTGTGCGTTCGATATGCTGACACCGCTTGCCGTCGGAAGTCATGTCACACTTCTCGGCAAGACTCCGTCGCCGCGTATCCTGATCAAGGCACTCGGAGAGGTCAAGCCGAATCTCGTGATATGTGTGCCTCTGATTCTTGAGAAAATTTACAAGAACCAGATTTTGCCCATGATTTCGAAGGGAACCATGCGCTGGACGCTTGCTGTGCCGTTTCTCGACTCTTACATCTACTCCAAGATTCGCAAGAAACTCATAGACGCTTTCGGCGGAGAATTCGAGCAGGTGATAGTCGGAGGGGCGCCTCTGAATCATGAGGTGGAGGAGTTCCTTCACAAGATTCGTTTCCCGTTCACAGTGGGTTACGGCATGACCGAATGTGGCCCGCTTATCAGCTACACTCCGTGGCGGGAGTTCATTCCCGGAAGTTCGGGCCGCACGTTGCCCGGCATGGAGTCGAAGGTGTTGTCGGATGACCCGGAGAACGTCCCGGGCGAAATCTGCGTGCGCGGCACGAATGTCATGAAGGGATATTTCAAGAACCGCGAGGCTACCGAGGCCGTGCTTGATGCGGATGGTTGGCTGCACACCGGCGACATGGGGACCCGCTCTCCCGACGGCACCCTCTTCTTGCGTGGCCGTTCCAAGACCATGCTGTTGTCGGCTTCGGGTCAGAATATCTATCCTGAGGAGATCGAGGCCAAACTGAACAACATGCCATTCGTATCGGAAAGTCTGGTCGTGGAGCGGGACGGCCGTCTGGTGGCACTCGTCTATCCTGATTACGATGCCCTCGACAAATTCGATATATCATCTGCCAACCTTGAACCGACATTGGAAAACGTACGCAAGGAGCTGAACAAGATTGTCGCTCCTTACGAACAGATAACCAAGATTATCCCGATGCCAAACGAATTCGAGAAGACCCCGAAACGCTCAATAAAGCGGTTCCTTTATACCCGCTGACGGATTTAAGTTCAGGATATGCATATGATTCCACTCAAGTGCGTTGGCATTTGGGTGGAGCTAATTGAACTTTTGTGAAAGGTGGCCGTTTTAGGTGTAAAAATGAGGTACTATGGAAAATAAAGACTATTCTAAAGATTCAGGTCAATCTCGTGATTCGTTCATGATCAAGGCCGTGGCATGGTTTATAGCGCTTTGCGTAGTGGGCTTTGTAGCCTGCGTTATACTCGGTATGCTCAAGATTGCCATACAGGCAGTGGTGATAGTGGCAGCGATTCTGATGTTCATCGCGCTCCTGGGATGGGTAGGTTACGAGAAAATAAAGAACCGTATCGACTCGCGACGTGACGATAACTCCTGACCTTTCCCGGGAACCTCACCCCGGTTGTAATACAAAATATATAGGTGCCCCGGTCCGAGTAGGAGCGGGGCACCCGTTTTGTTGCAGTAGGTGGGTTATGTTTTGTTTTAAGTTAATGACAGGAGTCATCAACCTTTATTCTGTTTAACTTTTATCAGAACACCGGCATGTGCCAGATGAAACCGACCTGAACGCTGTTGGTGTTCTGGTGCTTGGCGCCGAAAGCCTGGGCTTTGGCGGTATAGAGGTAGTTGCGGCCTACGTAGGTGGCGAAGAAGTGGAGGGTACGGTCCTTGAAAGGATAGTACTCAATACCTCCGATGTAGCCGAGTGCCGTGCGGTATTTGCCGGCCTTGAGCTCAACCGGAGTCTCGTTGCCGGCTGCGTCGAGAACATCCATGGTGTTGGTCTTGTAGACACCCTCGTTTTCATACATGAACTTACCGAACAGATTCCATTTTGGATGGAAACGGTAGTTGGCGTGGAGTACGAATGACATGATGTCGGTCTTGGCGGCCTTCTTGTTCCAGCCGTTCGGGGCCACGATGTCGGTGATGATACCTTTGCGGTCAACACCCTCGATAGAATACATCCAGTCGAAGTACATCTGGAACTTCTCACTGATGTTGAAGTCGTTACCGAGTGCGAAGTACCACATGTGCTCACCCTTGGTCTCGTTCATGAACGATGCCGACCAACGTGTCTTGTAGACATCGTTGAAGTTGCCGTTCCAGTTCAGGGTGTAGAGCAGAGGGAGCTTGGCGGCCGTATAGTCACCGTACATCTCTTTTGACGAGCTTGTCAGTCCGTTGAGCACCTGGAACTGAATCTGCTGGTTGGGCGTGGGATTGTAGGCCACGTTGACACCGGTCATGAAGTTGCTCATGTAGTCAACCATGTCGGAGTACTGGTAGATCTCGATCGGGTTGAGGTCGAACTCGATACCACCGTAGGCGGCGCACTGCTTACCGAGGAAGAGCGACCACTTGTTGAAGTTGAGGCCGATGCCCGCGATGTCGATGCTTCCGAGCACGTTGTCGTAATATCCGTTGGGTGTGTCTCCCTTGTTGAGACGCTGACGGTAGCGGTAGCTCAGCCAGCTGTTGATGTCGCCACGTGCCTCGACGCGGAGCTGCTGGAAGCGGAACTTGCCGCCGTCGAACTTCGAGCCGGTCCATCCGGCGTCGAAATCACCGTGCATGTCGAGGAAGAGGTTGAACTTGTCGGTTTTCTTCTCAATCTTGAAAATCTCCTCGATGAGACCTTTCTCGCGGTCAGTGCCGGGAGAAGTGTTCTGGTCCATCTGGGCGAAAGCCGTACCAGAGATGAGCAGCGGAGCCGCAAGCAAAGCAATATGTCTTTTCATAATGTGGAATGATGTCGAATTGTGTCGAATACTTAATGTAGTTATAGTGTTGTGGATCTTTGTAGGGACGCACGACCCGTGCGTCCGTGGCCGGGTTAGTCCGGTTTTGCGACGGACGCACGGGCCGTGCGTCCCTACAATTGATTAATATTCTTCGAAGTACTGCTGGATCTGGCGCCAGTCGTTAGTCTTGGTGAGGGCGAGCATGAGGAGCACGCGGGCCTTCTGCGGGTTGAGTTCCCAAGAAGCCACAAACTCATATTTCTCGTCATCGACCTCGTCGTAGAGGGTTGTCGGACCTGTCGGAACGCGGCTTGAACGAACCACGATGATTCCCTGCTTGCGTGCATCGAGCAGCGTGGGGAAGATGTTCTTGTGGTAGTTGCCGTTGCCGAGACCTGCGTGGATAATGCCCTGGTAGCCGTTTGCCTTGTCGAGGAACGGAGTCATCACGTCAGCCTCGATGTTAGAGTAGGCGTAAACGATGCCGACTTTGGGGAGCTTGGTGAGGTTGGTCACGTCAAACACAGACTTGGTAGTGTGCTTGTATGTGGTGACAAGGTTGTAGTAAGGCTTGCTGTTGTAGACATAGCCGAGAGCACCGCCGTCGGGATCCTGGAATGTCTGTACATCGGTGGTGTTCATCTTCTGAGTGCCGTGAGCACCGAGGATAAGGCCGTTCATGACAACCATCACACCGCGTCCCTTTGAAGCGGGGTCGGCGGCTGTCACCACTGAGTTGTAGAGGTTGAGCGGGCCGTCGGCACTCATGGCTGTCGAAGGACGCATTGCGCCTGTCAGCACTACGGGCTTGTCGCTCTTTACGGTGAGGTTGAGGAAGTAGGCGGTCTCTTCCATGGTGTCAGTTCCGTGCGTAACCACGATACCGTCCACCTGCGGAGAGGCGAGGAGCTCGTTGATTCGTTTGGCGAGAGTGAGCCACACCTCGTCGTTCATGTCCTGCGAGCCGATATTGACCACCTGCTCGCCGGTGATGTTGGCAACATCCTTCATCTCGGGCACAGCGTCGATGAGCGACTGGATGGCTACCTGACCGGCGGTGTAGCCCGATGCGGTGGCCGACTTGCCTGTTCCGGCTATTGTTCCACCGGTAGCGAGGATGTAAACGTTAGGTTTCTGCTGCGCGAAGGCAGAGGCGACAGATGCGAGGAGCATGACTGCCAGCATTCCGAATGATTTCAGATTTTTCATAAGATATGGTTTTTTTTGTGTTGATTTCGATTGTTGAAAGTACTACTGATAGAACTGTATGAGCAGCAGACCGACCCCGATTGCCACTACGGTGGCCACAAGTCCCGGCATCATGAACGAGTGGTTCAGTATGTACTTGCCGATTTTCGTCGTTCCGGTGCGGTCGAAGTTGATGGCCGCGACCAGGGTGGGGTAGTTGGGTATGAAGAAGTAACCGTTCACAGCCGGGAAGAGGGCGATGAGCATCCAGGGACTGAGTCCGAGAGCTACACCGAGCGGTACGATGGCGCGGACCGTCGCCGCCTGGCTGTAGAGAAGGATTGACATTACAAAGAGAGCTACTGCGAAGAGCCATGGCATCTCGGTCACGATACCTTTGATGGAGTCTGTAAGCACGGAGATGTTGCCGTTGATGAAAGTGTCGCCCATCCAGGCTATACCGAAGATGGCGATTACCGCCTGCATGCCGGCTATGAACACGCTGCCCTGTGTGGGTGCGATACCGTTGGTCTTCGACACGAGCAGGATGATGGCGCAGGCCGAGAGCATCAGAATCTCGATGAGTGCAGGCATTGCGATCGGAGTGCCTCCGAAGCTGGGACGCATGGCCGGAATCGAGCCGAAGAGCACGATGAGCACCGTGGCAACCAGAAAGACCACAACTGAAGTGATGGCTGTCTTTACGTTTTTGATTTCATTGAATTTAAGGGAGTTCTCCTTGATCATTCCCTGTTCTACGCGGCGCAGATACTCAGGGTCTTCCATGAGCTCCTTGCCGACACGCTTGGAGAGGAACGCGCCCACGAGCACGCCGACGAGAGTTGCCGGAATAGTTACTTTCAGGATGTCGAACAGAGTGATGTGAAAGCCGGTGAGAAGTCCGAGCAGAGCCACAGTCGCTGCCGAGATGGGGCTTGCGGTGATGGCCTGCTGCGAGGCGATGACCGCGATTCCTAACGGGCGTTCAGGACGGATCTTGGTCTCTCGCGCCACCTCGGCGATAACCGGGAGCACCGAGTAGGCCACATGGCCTGTACCTGCCACGAAAGTGAACAGATAGGTCACCAGCGGGCTGACGATAGTTACATGCGAAGGATTCTTGCGCAGCAACTTCTCCGCCACGCGCACGAGCCAGTCAAGACCTCCGGCCGCCTGCATGGCTGCCGCCGCCGAGATGACAGCCGCAATCATGAGCATGACGTCAATGGGTGGAGAAGTCGGCTCAAGGCCGAACACAAAGACGAGGATTGCCAGACCTACGCCACCCATGACGCCGAGTCCGATACCTCCGAGGCGCGCGCCGACTATGATGGCGGCGAGCACAAACAATAGCTGGATAATCATGCCTTGTCGTTTTTCGGTTAGATTTAAGTGTCGTCCGGCAGACCATGGTGGAGAGGTGCTGTGTCGTCCTCCGGTTCGTTCACTGTCTTTAACACTTATTAATGTTTTTAATTGTGATTTGTTCACGGGCAGGTATATGTTATTAAACATCTTTTCAACCTTTCTTGCGATATGTGGCGTTAGATAGCTGAAAAAAGGTTATATTTGCCGAATTATTTGGCACCCGCCGCCCCGGAGGGGTTGTTGCGGTGTCAATTAACCATGTAATATACCTTGAATTTAAATATTGGAAAACATGAAAGACAACTGTGAAAAGGGATTCCGTTCGGAATCTGACCTGCTCGGTGCGGTTGACGTGCCGGAGTGCGCCCTTTATGGCGTCCAGACGCTGCGTGGCGTGGAGAACTTTGAGATTAGCCGCTTCCATCTCTACGATTATCCGGAGTTTGTGAAGGGTCTCGCAATCACCAAGCTCGGAGCGGCGATGGCCAACCACGAGCTGGGTCTGCTGTCAGACGAAATGTACGAGGCAATCGCTCAGGCATGCCGCGAGCTGATGGGTGGTGAACACCTCGACCAGTTCCCCGTGGATATGATACAGGGTGGTGCCGGCACATCGACCAACATGAATGCGAACGAGGTTATCGCCAACCGTGCCCTTGAGATCATGGGTCACAAGCGTGGCGAATATCAGTATTGCTCACCCAACGACCATGTGAACCGTTCGCAGTCAACCAACGACGCTTATCCGACCGCGATACATATCGGTATGTACATGGCGCATCTGCGCTTCAAACGCCACTACGAGAAACTCATCGAGGCTTTCCGTCGCAAAGGCGAGGAGTTCCGCAACGTCATCAAGATGGGGCGCACCCAGCTGGAGGATGCCGTGCCGATGACTCTCGGTCAGACTTTCAACGGTTTCGCATCCATCCTTGAAGATGAGATCAAGCACCTCGACGAGGCGGCAGCGGACTTCCTCGTTGTCAATATGGGAGCCACTGCAATCGGTACAGGCATCTGTGCCGAGCCGGGCTATGCCGAGAAGTGTGTTGCCGCCCTCTCTGAGATAACCGGCTGGAACATCACCCTTGCTCCGGACCTGGTAGGTATCACATCGGATACGTCGTCCATGGTAGGCTATTCATCAGCACTGAAGCGTGTGGCCACCAAGGTCAGCAAGATAAGCAACGACCTCCGTCTGCTCGCCAGCGGTCCCCGCTGCGGTCTCGGCGAGATCAACCTGCCCGCACGTCAGCCAGGCAGCTCGATTATGCCCGGCAAGGTCAACCCCGTCATCCCTGAGGTCATGAGCCAGATATGCTTCAAGGTCATCGGTAACGACATGTGCGTTACAATGGCATCAGAGGCAGCCCAGATGGAGCTCAACGCTATGGAGCCTGTCACAGCACAGTGCAACTTCGAATCAGTGGATTTGATGATCAACGGTTTCGAGACACTCCGCATCCGCTGCGTCGAGGGTATAACCGCCAACGAGGACAAATGCCGTTCGTACGTACACAACAGCATCGGTGTAGTGACCGCGCTTAATCCCGTGATCGGATACAAGAACTCGACCAAGATCGCCAAAGAGGCCATGGAGACCGGCCGCAGCGTCTACGACCTCGTGCTTGAGCACGGCATCCTGACCAAAGAGGATCTCGACACCATTCTCGCGCCCGAGAACATGATCAAGCCCGTCAAGCTCGACATCCACCCCAAGAAATAACTTCCCGCTCAGGAAACTTCTCACAAAGTAACTAAATTAATAAAAGGTGTGCCGCCAAAGAAATTGACGGCACACCTTTAGTCTTTTTAGGCGCATCAAGCTCAGTCTTTCCCGATAATACTCCGTATTCTTTCCGGCGTAAGCCCTGTAATCTTCTCTATGCAGGTAGTAAGTTTGTCATCACGCATCGTGTTGATAAATGATGAACTGGGGGAGCTGGCCTTCAAAACAGGTGGGTAGGGGCATAAAAAATTGATTGTCATCCCGACAACCAATCTTGCGTTAACCTTAAAATCTAATACCATGAAAAACTCAATGCAAAATTACAAAATATTTTTGAAACACTGTTTTAAAACATAAAAATTTTCGTTGGTTTTAATATCTTTTAAAACAGCTGAGGCGTTTTCTATATTATTTTAACATATATTAGTATTATATTATACAATCCCATCCTTGGAGGGCGTGGCAAATAAAAGCATTGGATTTATTTGCCGCGTTTATTTGTCCTTCTTGTTTCAGCCGCCGGGTGTCTTAAGCTTTGGCCGCGCTTATTTGTTCCTTAAGCTTCAGACTACGGCTGTCTTCAGCTTTAGCCTCGCTTATTTTTCGCGGGTCAGTGTGTAGTTGAGGGCTGTGGACTCTGGAGTCTGGAGCTGGGCGTTGGTCAAGGTCAGAGTGGAGTCTGACGACGCGAGGAAGTAGAGAGTCTCTCCATTTTCGGAAGTGGCATCGGGCACGAGCTTTATGTAGGATATGCCCGCCTGTTCTCCGGTACCGCTGCCTACGATGAAGTTCCCGCGCGTATTGTATGTCACGCTGTCACGGTATTTAGGAGCTCCGGTCGAGTCGTTGGCTACAGAGTCGGCCACGAGATAGGCTTCCGACAGGTCATACTTGCCCGTCACGCTGTCGTTGGGCGAGCCATAGTCCAGACGCAAAGTGTAGCGTATACCTTCGACATCGGCGGCAGGAAGGATGCCCGTATATGTCTCGCTGCGGTTGCCGTCATTGTCTTTTGAACTCCCGGACTGCGAGCAAGCTCCGGCAGAGAGGAGGGCGACCGCTGCCATGGCTGTGATGATTGTCTTTTTCATAATATTTAAGAATTGTGGCCGCACCGGCGGGTGCCGGGCAGCGGCCATGTGAATAAATCCAAATAATCCTACAAACCAAACGCCCGACACCCCGTAAATGTTTGACATGCTGCAACAGCCTTGAAAATAGTGGCAGACATTATTTTATTTTTATTTTGTGGTTTCGGAATAAATTGCTATTTTTGCGTTCTGATTGGTGGCACGCGGAGATTCACACCTTCCGACGCCATCTATATCGTTAAATTTTTAGCTACTACTTAGTAACCGGTTGAAATATTCACGATTTTAATCCACTCATAATTAAATTATCTTAAGCATTTTCCGGAGGCGGACTGATGAAGCCTGAGCCCCCGACCCTCAGCAGAGATGCCGGGGGAAATCTCGAAAATCTATGGAAGAATCTAAAAAAACAAAGCGTCCGCGCATCGGCACTCCGGGACTCGGTATTCCCTCCGAAAGCGCAGATCATGAAACTCGCTTCGAAAAAGTGAATTACCCCTCTTCGTCTGCATCTAACGAATCCCGCGAGGATGGAGATCAGGGTCATCATGGCTATCAGCAGAGAAATTACGGCTATCAGCAGCGCCCGTACCAGCAGCGTCAGACCGGCTACCAGCGGCGTCCGTACCAGCAGCGTACGCAGGGCGGTTACGGCCAGCAGTCCGACAATGCACAGGCCGGCGACCAGCCGCAGCAGAATTCTTACGGCAACCGTCCCAGCTACGGACAGAACCGTCAGCAGGGTGGTTACAACCAGAACCGTCAGCAAGGCGGCTACAACCAGAACCGTCAGCAGGGTGGCTACGGTCAGCAGCGTCAGCAGGGCGGTTACGGCCAGAACCGTCAGCAGGGTGGTTACGGTCAGCAGCGTCAGCAGGGCGGTTACGGTCAGAACCGTCAGCAGGGCGGCTACGGCCAGCAGCGTCAGCAGGGCGGCTACGGTCAGAACCGTCAGCAGGGCGGCTACAATCAGAACCGTCCCGGCCAGAACCGTCAGCAGGGCGGCTACAACCAGAACCGTCCCGGCCAGAACCGCCAGGGTGGCTACGGCCAGAACCGTCAGCAGGGGGGCTACAACCAGAACCGTCCCGGTCAGAACCGCCAGGGAGGATACGGTCAGAACAACAACTGGAAGAACAATCAGAAGCCGCAGTTCACACCGCGTCCCAAGCAGATTGACTATGTGCTTGAGGATATCGACCCGAACTCGGAGATCCGTCTGAACAAATATATGGCGAATGCCGGTATCTGCTCGCGCCGCGAGGCCGACGAATACATCACCGGCGGAAAAGTGAAGGTCAACGGCGAAGTCGTTACCGAACTCGGAACCAAGATCACTCGCAACGACGTGGTGGAATATGACGACAAGGTCGTTACTCCCGAACGCAAGTGCTATGTGCTTCTCAACAAGCCGAAAGACTGCGTGACAACATCTGACGACCCGAACGGACGCACCACTGTGCTCGACATCGTGAAGAACGCATGTGAGGAGCGCATCTATCCCGTGGGACGTCTTGACCGCAACACCACCGGCGTGCTTCTGCTCACCAACGACGGCGACCTCGCCTCGAAGCTGACACACCCGAAATTCGTCAAGAAGAAAATATATCACGTATGGACCGACAAGGACATCACCGAAGAGGACATGCAGCGCATAGCCGACGGTATCGAGCTTGAGGATGGTGAGATCCATGCCGACGCAATCTCATACGTGAGCGACGACCGCAACCAGGCCGGCATCGAGATCCACAGCGGACGCAACCGTATTGTGCGCCGCATCTTCGAGCACCTCGGTTACCGTGTCATCAAACTCGACCGCGTATACTTCGCCGGTCTCACCAAAAAGAACCTGCCCCGCGGCCGCTGGCGTTACCTCACTCAGGAAGAGGTGAACTACCTCCGCATGGGCGCATTCGAATAATCAATACAATGGAAAAAATTCGCAGAACCACCATAAAGGAGCTTCTGGCCAACCCCGCACCTCACGTTGACACCCGTGTCGACGTGAAGGGCTGGGTGCGCACCCGTCGCGGCAACAAGCATGTGCAGTTTGTCGCTCTCAACGACGGAAGCACCATCAACAACCTCCAGATTGTGCTCGACCTCTCGAAATTTGACGAGGAGTCGCTGAAGCCGGTCACCACCGGATCGAGCATCCATGTGCAGGGCACACTCGTGGCCTCGCAGGGAAAAGGCCAGTCGGTAGAGGTCCAGGCCGACGAACTTGAGGTCTACGGCACGGCAGACCCGGCCACATACCCGCTGCAGAAGAAGGGTCATACCCTCGAATTCCTGCGCGAGAAAGCCCACCTGCGTCCCCGTACAAACACGTTCGGCGCGGTGCTCCGCATCCGTCACGCGCTCGCATACGCAATCCACAAGTTCTTTAACGACAAAGGATTCTACTATTTCCACACACCGCTCATCACAGCATCAGACTGCGAGGGTGCCGGTGCCCAGTTCCAGGTTACCACTCTGCCTCTCGGCGAGCTGCCCATGACTGAGGATGGAAAGATTGACTACTCGCAGGACTTCTTCGGCAAGATGGCCAGCCTCACCGTGTCGGGTCAGCTCGAAGGCGAGCTTGGTGCTACAGCGCTCGGCTGCATCTACACTTTCGGCCCAACATTCCGCGCCGAGAACTCCAACACTCCGCGTCACCTGTCGGAGTTCTGGATGATCGAGCCTGAGATGGCCTTCTACGAGATAGAAGACAACATGGACCTCGCCGAGGAATTCATCAAATACTGTATAAACTACGCCCTTGAGCACTGCAAGGATGACATTGAGTTCCTCGCCGAGCACTTCGACAAGGAGCTTATAGAGCGTCTCCGCTTCGTGGTTGACAACGACTTCGTGCGCCTGCCCTACACCGAGGGTATCAAGATACTTGAGGAGTCAGGCCGCAAGTTCGAGTTCCCCGTTTACTGGGGAGTTGACCTTGCTTCGGAGCATGAGCGTTTCCTTGTAGAGGAGCACTTCAAGCGTCCGGTCATCCTGACAGACTATCCCAAGGAGATCAAGGCGTTCTACATGAAGCTCAACGAGGATGGAAAGACCGTCCGTGCCATGGACGTTCTCTTCCCCAAGATCGGAGAGATCATCGGCGGCTCGCAGCGTGAGGAAAGCCTTGAGAAGCTCACCGCGCGCATCGAAGAGATGGGTCTGACCGGCATGGACTGGTACGTGGACACACGCCGTTACGGCTCCGTGCCTCACTCGGGCTTCGGACTCGGTTTCGAGCGTCTTGTGCTCTTTGTGACCGGAATGCAGAACATCCGCGACGTGATTCCATTCCCCCGTTTCCCGAACAATTGCGAATATTGATGCTAAGAACGGCGGCCGTCATAATTGCAATCCTGTCTCTCCTGCCCCTCGGGGCGGAGAGGCGGGATTCCATCATTGTCAGCCTTGTCACCTGCTGGCCGGGCGCGGAGGTCTACGAGCTCTGCGGCCACGAGGCGTTGCGCACGCGCAGCGCTACGGGCGACCCGCGCATGGACTCTGTGTGGAACTATGGCGTTTTCGACTTTGCCGAACCCAACTTCATCTACCGCTTCGTGAAGGGTGAGACCGACTACATGCTCGCCGGTTATCCTACGCGGCTCTTCATGGCTGAATATATGGCCCAGGGACGCAGGGTAGTTGAGCAGGATCTCAACCTTACCCAGGATGAAGCGTGGAGGTTGCTCGACATGCTGCGTCGCGAGGCCCGTCCCGAGAACCGCACATACCGTTACAATTACGTCAAGGACAACTGTGCCACCCGGATAGTCGACCGCGTTGACCAGGCTACCGGAGAACGTGTGGTCTATCCTGATTCTGTCAAATACGGAACCTTCCGCAACGAGATGCGCGCCTATCACCGCGACTATCCATGGTACCAGTTCGGAATAGATCTCGCGCTCGGTTCGGGCATAGACTACAGCCTTCGCGGCAAGGAGGAGATGTTCGTGCCGCTCGAAATGATGGAGAAATCGGCCGGGGCTCACTTTGCCGACGGCCGACCACTTGTATCGGAGACCCGTACACTGTTCGAAGGTGTGCCCGACGCCACACTCGGACCTACCCACTGGAGCGCGACTCCCTTGGTGTGCTGCTCGGTTTTTCTGCTGATGGTGATGGTGGTCTGCTGGCTGCAATGGCGGCGAAAGACGATTTACCGAGCCATATACAGCCTGTGGTTCGCGTTGCTCGGACTGGCAGGATGCGTCATAGCGTTTCTTGTCTTCATCAGCACTCATGAGGCCACATCGCCGAATCTGTTGATTCTGTGGCTCAATCCCTTACAGCTCATAGTGGCTGTCGGCGTATGGTTCCGCCGCACCTGGCGCGTGCCGACGCTTGTCATGGTTTACTGCAACATAATTTTGCTTACAGTCATGCTGATTGCGTGGCCGCTGCAAACCCAATCGGCCAATCCGGCGTTCTTCCCTTTGATGGGGGCTACATTGTTGTTGGCCGTCATGTATGCAATAATCTCTCCGAAAATCAGTTATAATAACAATCGCAACACGCGCAGAAATGAAGAGGTTAGCAACCTCGGTGCTGGTAGGTCTCGCCACGTTGGGCGCGGCCGCTCAGACGGATCCCGCAAGACCGCGCCTCGTGGTCGGGATAGTCGTTGACCAGTTACGCACCGATTACATAGAGTATCTGCAAAGCTACTTCGGCGAGCGGGGTTTCAAGACCTTGCTCACTGATGCTGTGTATATGCGCGATGTCGATTTCAAGGTTCCGCGCCTTGATGCGGCGAGTGCCACGGCCATGCTCTATACCGGAGCCTATCCGTCCGAGACCGGAGTTCCGGCGGGACTCGTCTATGACACCTCATCGGCGGCTGCCACACCGCGCCTGCCTCTGATAGCTTCAGGGGGAGCCAACATAACCAACGACTCATTCACCCCGGCCGGACTCCGACTCTCGACCATCGCCGACGAGCTCGTGGTCGATGCCGGAGGCGCGGCGCAGGTATATTCCGTGGCCATGGATCCGCAGCAGGCCGTCATCATGGCCGGACATGCCGGACGCGGAGCCGTATGGGTCAACAATTCCTCGGGCAACTGGGCCACGACCTCCTATTACGGAGCGTTGCCATCGCCCGTATCCAACCGTAATTTCCGCAGCTCGCTCGCACAGCGCATCGATACGATGACGTGGCGCCCGTCGGCCGCTTTCCAGCTGGTGCCGGGATTGCCAGAGAAGAAACGTCATAATCCGTTCCGTCATACATTCTCGCGTCAGGACCGCGATGTCTTCAAGAAATTCGCAGCCTCGCCGCTCTCCAACGCCGAGGTGACCGATGTGGCCATCGACCTGCTGCGCAACTTCAACCTCGGAAACAATCCGGGCGAGACCGATATGCTCAATGTGGCATATACCGTCGCCCCGTTCAAATATGTGACCGACGGCGTGACCCGCGCCGAGCTCACGGACTCCTACCTGCGTCTCGACGGACAGTTGGCGCGTCTGTTCGAGGCCGTTGACCGCTGCGTCGGTGCCGGCAACTCCGTAATCTGGCTCACGTCGACAGGATACTGCGACGATGCCGTGCCCGTAGACGAGAGGTTCCGCATACCCGGCGGAGAGTTCTCCGCGCGCCGCGCCCGCTCGCTGCTCAACTCTTATCTCTCCGCCCGTTTTGGTCAGGCCGGATATGTGTCGGCCATCCGCGACGGCCAGGTCTACTTCGACCGCCATGCCATCGAGTCGATGCGTCTCGATGCCGATGCCGTGATCAGCGATGCTCGCGCATTCCTCGTTAAAATGAGCGGCGTTTCCGACGCTCTTACCATCAACGACATACTTTCACCCTCGCAGCCCGAGGAGGCGGCTCTGCGTCTTGCGCTCGATCCCCGCTCGTGCGGCGACATCATAGTCAGGTTCACGCCCGGCTGGAATGTGGTCTATGACGAACAGACACCTCCTGTCACAAAGCAGGTACGCGAGTCGTCGGTCATGACCCCGGCCTTTCTGCGTGCTCCGGGTGTGGCACCGCAGGTCATCACAGACCCTGTAGAGGCCACATCGCTCGCCCCGACCGTTGCCGGGGCAATACGTATCCGTGCCCCGAACGGTGCCCGTTCACGGGGATTGGGACTTAAAAACAAATAGCAGCGGAGCTGCCAATAAAAAGCACAGCCGCAACAGCCGTAAACGACGGCCCGGCTGACACAAAACAGAAATAAAGACAGCATGTTCAACAATATACTCAAGAAAATATTCGGCGACCAGTCAGAGCGCGCCGTGCGCCCCCTCTGGAACCGCCTCAAAACAGAAATAAACCCCATCTCGGAGCAGATCCGCGACATCTCGAACGATGAGCTCCGCGGACGCATTGAAAAAATCAAAGGTGACATCCGTGGCAAAGCCGCCGGCTACAAGAAGCAGATGGATGACATCCGCGCCGAGATCGAGACCCTCGATTACGACAAGCGTGAACCCCACTGGAAGAAAATCGACGAAATCCGCGAGGAGATGTTCGCAGAGTATGCCCGCGACCTCGATGCCGCCCTTCCCGAGGTGTTCGCCGTGATCAAGGAGACTGCTCGCCGTTTCAAGGAGAACGACACAATCGAGGTGACGGCTACCGACGCAGACCGTCGTCTCGCAGTGGCAGGCAAGGACTTCGTGACAATCGATGGAGACAAGGCTATCTACAAGAATGAGTGGGTGGCCGGTGGAAACCTCATGAAGTGGGACATGATGCACTACGACGTGCAGCTCATCGGAGGTATGGTGCTCCACGGCATGATGAACAACGGCAAGGTCACCAACAACATCGCCGAGATGGCCACCGGTGAGGGTAAGACCCTCGTGGCGACACTCCCGGTATTCCTCAACGCCCTCACAGGCGAGGGTGTGCACGTGGTGACTGTCAACGACTACCTCGCCAAGCGAGACTCCGAGTGGATGGGTCCGTTGTATCAGTTCCACGGTCTCACCGTGGCATGTATCGACAAGACCGAACCCAACTCCGAGGAGCGTCGCGAGGCTTATGCGAGCGACATCACATTCGGTACGAACAACGAGTTCGGTTTCGATTACCTGCGCGATAATATGGCCACTCAGACCCAGGACCTCGTGCAGCGCGAGCAGCACTACTACGCTATTGTCGACGAGGTTGACTCGGTGCTTATCGACGATGCCCGTACACCGCTCATCATCTCAGGTCCCGTTCCCAAGGGTGACGACCAGATGTTCAACGAGTTCAAGCCCAACGTGGAGAAGGTTGTCAACGCACAGCGCAAGCTCGCCCAGCAGCTCCTTCTCGAAGCCAAGGAAAAGATTTCCAAGGGTGAGACCGAGGAGGGTGGACTCGCGCTCTTCCGCGTCTACAAGGCACTTCCCAAGCATAACCCCCTGATTCGCTATCTCTCTGAGGATGGTATCAAGCAGCTCATGCTCAAGGTCGAGGCCAAATATATGGCCGACAACAACCGCGAGATGCCCAAGGCTGTAGAACCCCTCTTCTTCGTTATCGACGAGAAGAACCACTCTATCGAGCTTACCGACAAGGGTATCGAGGTGCTGACCGGTACGACTTCTGACCCCGAGTTCTTCATCCTTCCCGACATCGCGGCACAGCTCAGCGCCGTCGAGAACGAGGACCTCACCACCGAGGAGAAGCGCGAGAAGAAAGACAACCTGCTTCAGAATTATTCAATCAAGGCGGAGCGTGTCCACACCGTCAACCAGCTCCTCAAGGCTTACACACTCTTCGACAAGGATGTAGAGTATGTGATCGACGATAACAAGATCAAGATTGTCGATGAGCAGACAGGCCGTATCATGGAAGGTCGCCGCTATTCCGACGGTCTCCATCAGGCTATCGAGGCAAAAGAGGGAGTGAAGGTCGAGGCCGCCACCCAGACCTACGCAACCATCACGCTCCAGAACTACTTCCGTATGTACCGCAAGCTGGCCGGTATGACCGGTACGGCTATGACAGAGGCCGGCGAGTTCTACGATATCTATAAACTCGACGTAATCGAGATTCCGACAAACCGTCCCGTAATCCGTGACGACATGAACGACCGCGTGTACCGCACCAAGAAGGAGAAATACGCGGCCGTGATCCAGGAAGTCGAGGATATGGTCAAGGCCGGACGCCCCGTTCTGGTCGGTACAACCTCGGTCGAGATTTCAGAGCTTCTCTCCAAGATGCTCAAGCTCCGCAAGATTCCCCACCAGGTGCTCAATGCCAAGCTCCACCAGCAGGAGGCCGACATCGTGGCCAAGGCCGGACAGACAGGAACCGTGACCATCGCCACCAACATGGCAGGTCGTGGTACCGACATCAAGCTCTCGCCCGAGGTCAAGGCTGCCGGCGGTCTCGCCATCATCGGTACCGAGCGTCATGAGTCACGCCGCGTGGACCGTCAGCTCCGTGGTCGTGCCGGACGTCAGGGAGACCCGGGTAGCTCGGTGTTCTTCGTTTCGTTCGAGGATACCGTGATGCGTCTCTTCGCCAACGACCGCGTGGTCAAGATGCTCGACCGTCTCGGATTCCAGGAAGGAGAGATGCTTGAGAACAGCATGGTCACGAAGAGCATCGAGAATGCCCAGAAGCGCGTCGAGGAGAACAACTTCGGTATCCGCAAGCGCCTCGTGGAATATGACGATGTGATGAACGCCCAGCGTAACGGAGTCTACTCGCGCCGTCAGAACGCCCTGAAGGGTGAGCGTATCGGCATGGACATCGCCAATATGGTCTACGAGCTGAGCAATGAGATTGCCAACGGCTCTTATGTTGACTTCAACGACTTCTCCGAGGAGGTCAACCGTGCCCTCGCCCTTGAGGTGCCCTTTACCGAGGAGGAATATGGCAAGCTCGACACCGCCGAGATTACTGACCGTCTGGCCGAGGCTGCCATGGAGACTCTCGCCCGCAAGAAAGAGAAGATTGCTCAGGGTGCCGCACCTTACGTCAAGGAATTTGTCGAGGAGCGCAACGCCAACGGTCCTATCGGTGTGCCGATGACCGACGGCCGTCGCATGTTCAACATCCGTGCCGACATCAAGGAATGCTACGAGAATGAGTGCAAGCCACTCGCCAAGGCTTGGGAGAAGGCGGTTCTTCTTTCTTCGATTGACTCCTGTTGGCAGGAACAGCTCCGCGAGATGGACGAGCTGCGCAAGTCTGTGCAGAACGCCACCTATGAGCAGAAAGACCCGTTGGTAATCTATAAGATCGAGGCATTCGAGCTCTGGAAGAAGATGCTCTGGGAGATGAACTCCAAGTCTGTGGCAACGCTGATGCGAGGACGTCTTGCCGTTCCCGACTATGCCGAGGCCAAGGCAGCCGAGGAGGCACGCCGTCAGGCCATGGCCGAGCAGGAGGAGGCTCGTCGCCGTGCCGCTACATATTCAGCTCCGCAGAACACCACGTTCACGCAGGGCAATGTGCGCCCCATGCCGAATCCCTACGCGAACTACAGCACCACTCACGAGACCTACGAAGGAGAGACTGCACAGCGCGAGGCAGCGAAGAACGTGAACCGTCCGGCATCGAAGCCGAAGCCCCAGCCCGCGAAAGCCGACCCGAAGGTAGGCCGTAACGACCCATGCCCCTGCGGCTCCGGCAAGAAATACAAGAACTGCTGCGGAAAAGGCCAGTAGGCCTTAGGTTTTAGGCTTTAGATTTTAGGTTTTAGAGCTTAGGCTTTAGAGTTTAGGTATTAGGCCTTAGTTTTTAGAATTTATAGCCTGAGTCAGATATCAGATTCGTGGAAGCCGCGTAGCGGTTACACGGCGTTAGGCACGGGTGAAAATTGGAACCAGTCCGTTTTCACCCATGTAAATCAAAATATTATAAATTTTCCGCGACTCAAAGCCATTGGC